>VAPC010336563.1_pt1 | contig 25738 bp, 14 predicted proteins | sample 3395121 | NCBI WGS metagenome assembly VAPC01 (sample SAMN08290434, study PRJNA428436) | hydrothermal vent metagenome | isolation source: Deep-sea hydrothermal vent chimney | place: Indian Ocean: Southwest Indian Ridge | depth 1711 m m
ATTCGTGAGTTACCATTGTGTATTCCAACGTATCCATTGGATGTTGAATCGATATGCAGTTCACCAGAACCCTCATCTGTGACATCCTCGTTCAAGAGCCAGACGGCTTCATAACCATTCGACCATAGTGTTTCCGGAGACTCGGTTGATCCAATTACAGGATTTCCATAGTACAACCAGAGAGTATTGTCCACTGTACTGGAGAGATTTGCTCGAACCCATGCAACCAACCGGCCTGTACTTTGTTCAAACCTATCAATTTCGTGTGCTAATACTTCATCATTTTGAATAAATACAAAATCATCACCATCAGCTTGTACATTTGTGGTATCTTGAAAATCAGTATCAGCAAAACTGATCAACAATGGGAAGTTTGTAACATCTGCATCCACTTGAGCCGCAGGAACTGTGAGTTGCATACGATAGCTAAATGATGGAACATTCCATGTTCCGGGAGCTCCGGTTGTGACAAAGTCCGTGTGCCAGGTACTACCATCTGGATCTGTGAGAACCAAACCACTTCGTGCATTTTGTATCCACGGGGATGATACCTTGAACTCTGCATTATCATTAACATTGAATGTGTACGTGTCGTAATTCGACTGACCGGTGGGTCCCAATTTCAAATCATAGACATAATTCCAGCTGTTGAACTCAATGGTCCAGACTCCCCAAATATCCACTGCACCAGAATAGATTATGACTGAACCATCATGAAAGGTCCATTCAGTTCCATATGTCTTCACTTGACCAATGGGGTTTGTTACGGTGATAGGTTTCCATTCAGTCAGTGGGTAGTCCACAACAATATTGACCAATTCAGTGTCCACGGGTGGCGAAACCAGCACATTAGCTGTCCACTCGACAACTGTATCATTTGCAACATAGAATGATGTGCCATCTTGCATGTTCTCATCGAGAGTCTGACCCCCACCAACAATATCTATCATGAGAATTGGAAATATATCCACTGGAGCTATTGATGTTGTGCTGAATCTTACAGTCGTGGATTCAGTACCAGTCCAGGAACTCTGTATTGTTCTCTCTGAGCCCACACTTACAAACGATGATGGGTCAACCTGGTTGTTGTATTCTGTTTGTATCCATTCTGCACTACGAATGCTACGTGAAAGTCTGATCTCGTCTAGAATCCCATCGAAGAATCTATGGTTTGCCCCTGATACCATATTGTTGTTCGCGATAACAAAAACGTCGTTACTATCAAAAACCGTTGTTCCAGCATGCGGTGTGGATAGGTCCAATGTTCCATTCAGATAACCTTCAACCGTTCCACGAGACGCATCCCAACTCCAAACTAGATACTGCCAACTCCCAAGTGCAAATGAAGTACTCGCATTATAGCTCGCACCACTTCCACCATCAGTTCGTAACCGAGTAGAAAGTGTCTGGGACGCAATCCTTGTCGTTATTATGTGTTCGGCAGGTGTTGTTGTGGGTGTTTTGGAAAAGACACGGCAATCCTGTGCAACATCCATGTTTACCCACAAACTAACTGTAAAGGAAGACCAATCATCGGTGTAAATTTGTCCTATGTTAATCATATCTGAATTGGTGGTTGTTACTGAGTCATAATTGAAATTAGTTGCATTTCCAGCAATACCTGAAACTGAATCACTTGATGTCATTCCACCAAACGAAGTTCCATCATAATTGTTTGCGGTACTATCATAGATAGTTCCATTGGGATTATCCGCAAGATGATGAACTGTTTCAAAATCATCCCATACCGTCGTTGAACTTGAAGAACCCGCATTTGGATTTCCATATGCCATTGTCAAGACGGTATCTTGAGTTGAGGAAAGAGTAGGCACTCTAACCCATGCAACTAGCCGAGCGTGGGTCGGACTATAGGCCTGATCGAAATACTCAATCTCAAAATCAAGAACCTCCTCTCCTATCTTGAAGATGATATCATCACCATCTGCTTGAACATCAGTCTTCAAGTCGGTATCAGTGATATCAATCAGTACTGGAAAGTCTGACAGTGTACCTGTGACTTTTGTATAGTCAATGGTGATATCCTTTTCATACTGCATGAAATACACTGTGTCCTCTGGTAGTGGTATCAAGTATTCTACAAACAATCTTGGGAACTCATCCTCAGAATAAGTTGATCCATAAGCCCCCTTGAGTTGATTTGAATGTCTTGAAGCACTCGACCACATATAATCAAGCATTATGCATACATGATCACCTGTCGTCCAATTTACATTCGAAATAATACTCTGTATCAATGGAGCGATTTCTGGAGACCTATGTCGAATTCGAACAAGTGAATCCCATGTACCTGGGTCCCAATCAACACTAGTTTCCACCCAATTTAACCTGTCCTCAAGCTGAGGCATACCAGAAGTGAATCCCGTGATGGGCAGACCATTTGAATTAAAACCTGAGGCATAAATTCTCATTGTCGGATTATCCGTTGTTCCGATCGGTTCAACTTCTAAATATGCAGACGTGATTACAGCACCCTGTGGAATATTAATGGGGAACTGAATTCCTGTCTGAGAAGTTTCGACAGCTGTCCAATCACTGGCTGAAATTGATGAATAGACGCCGACGGTAAGGTCTGCATCTCCTGCGACACCTGGATCTCCGTTGAGGTTTAATCCAACTCCTGGATCATCCCATGCATCCCTTGTATCATTGTCCGGCTCATATTGATAGATACTGTTTGACACTGAGCCAACAACTGCTGTTCCATTGACCTTGAGATCGATTTGCTCTGGAAATGGTCTGACATTCATAGTGAGGTCGATATCATCAATAAGTGCTCTGAAACGAAGTTGTGACGCAAAACCAGTGGCATCGGTTCCCATACCAATATCGAAGAGTAACGCATCAGGAAGTGATACTGATTGTAATTCTGAAGAAGTTATTGTAGTAGTTGCCTGAAGCCATGTTCCAGTTGGATCACTGGATTCGAACACAGTGAATCTCTTTTCTATGCCTGCGAAACGGAAGAATAGATACATTTCATTACTTGTACCTTCTCCTGAATTAACAAAATATCGAAAAGTAATTTCTGCGGAGTATATCTCTCTCCAAGGTGCATTTACAAGTTGACTGAAATATAACTCATCGCTGGGATCACTTGTTAGGTCAATCGTTGCTTGATAAAGATAGCCAGGAGTTCCACCATATCCTGTTGGGCCGTCAAATCTATTCCTCCAATCGCCGTGACGAGGATGTTGCTCTTCATCAGCTTCACTCTTAAAAAGTGTCCATCCGTCAGGGACTATTACATCTTCATCATATCTTGATGTTGAACCAACAAACCATTTTTCTGAATGATAGGAGTCCCATGAGGGGTTTTGCAATGCATCAGACACATCTACAGATAATGAGTCGATTGTTGTCTGCAGGTTTGAGCCTGGCCATCCGTCATCCAAAGTTATAGTTTGAATTGCTGAGGTTGATGAGTCTATTTGGAACGTGTTTCCATATCTGTCCGTTTTCACACCTATAACTGATACGGGTAGCGAGGGGCCTGTTCCTGAAATCGGGCCTGAACCATCAGCGTAAGTAGATGTGCTCCCTGGGAAGCTAGAAAAAATATCATTGCTCGGAAAATTAGAATTAGGATTGCTTAGTACTGGAGAAATGAACATCACTATTAGAACTAAGCTTATCGCATATCTGTGCCTCATTGATGGGTCTGCCTCCTCAGGCATAGTATACTATCATGTATACTCGACTCTGGTGTAATGACTATTCAAATTGCATATATAACAATTCATGGCGAGTGTATTGATTCGCCGTTTTGGAAGGCTGTTCTATTTTTCGCCCCTAAATCACATTGCGACGAGCCATGAATCGAGATGTGAAGAAGACCAATGAATCTTCAGAGTCCTTTTCCTCTCTTCTGATTTTTCGAAAAAAGACAGCTCGGACGATTGAGAGAGAGAATCCACACGACAAGAATTGATATAGAGAGTGAATAATCTGAAGCTCCTGTAGCGCGACCTGTCTTTGAGGATAAGATAGGTAACAGAAAGTCGACTTTCGATGGTGCCGAGTATGAGGAAAAGCAGCATTCTTTCCCTAGTCCTAATTACGTTGTTCATGTTCAGTCTCGTAGACCTCTCAGGATCTGGAATTCCGGTCACAGATTCAGGTTTACTTGTATCACCTACAGGTCAGCTCCAGGTTTCAGAATCTAGTGGTCCGAATTTAGGAACTGGTTCTCCCCTGACTGTATCATTCACTGGCACCTTCGCAAATGCGTCTCCTTGGACTGAGTCCAGCAGTACACTCTCCAATGTTCTCACACCAGGTGTTTCATACTCTGTTGACAATGCAAGCTCGGTGACATGGACCGCAAACGTTCTTGTTTCGCCTCCTGTCGATGTAATTAAGTTAAGCTTCACAGTTACCTATCCCGTAACTGAATGGAAGGTAGTTTCAGTTACTGACCCCTTGGGTGTAGAGAGAACAAATCCAACCGAATGGTATCAGAATTATGATGCTATTGTAGTTACAAGCTCTGCTGTTGACACTCATGGAATCTGGGTGCTTACCTTTACAGCAGCTAATCATCTATTTGACCTTGAGATGGGTCTTTCTGGTGGTCCATATACTTCGACAACAACGACCTTTGATACTGGAAATACAGTGCGGTTTGGAGCCTCGAGTTCTTGGATAACTGGAGCTAGTGCAGAGTTTGATCTTTTCGACCCCACTGGATCTATCTGGTATTCATCATCTGATACAACAAGTGGGTCGATTTCACATGTTTTACCTTCATTCAGATATTACAAAAATATCACAATCAATAATGCCTATGTAACAGGCGACTTTATGGATTTCCCAGTTCTGATTGATATCATTGATACAGATTTGCACACTGACGTTCAAGCTGATGCTGATGACATCACCTTCTATTCCGAAGGAACTATTCTCTCTCATGAGATTGAGCTCTTTGAACAAGATTACAGTGGTACAGAAGCTCATCTCGTTGCTTGGGTAAAAGCAAATCTATCAAATTCCGTAGATACAACTATCTCTATGTACTATGGAAATCCCGAAATTGGTCCTCAGTCACAGTCTGAAGATGTGTGGACATCAAATTATGCCGCAGTTTGGCATCTTGGTGAAACTGCTACAGATGAGGGGACATTGACCGATCACCTTGATTCAACTGGAAATGATTACTATGGCGATCAATCAGGAAATGAGGGTATAACTGGGATTTTTGGAGATGGTCAGAATTTTGACGGTATTGATGACACAATAAACTTATCCAGTGCACGAGGTCTTGAACCATCTGGCGATGTTTCTCTTTCTGGATGGTTTAAACTTGACTCTTCGATAAATCAAGCTACTGGCACAACTCAGGTCCTTATGACCAAAGCTATTGATGGTGACACAGACATGCACGTAGCAATAGCTGGAAGTGATTACATTATTCCATACCCCGAGATTCCTCGAGGTGCACTTGTGTTCAAGCTGGAAAATTCAGCTTTGGGTCAACTGTATGTTTGGTCTCTGAGGCGTTCATGGACTGCTGATACATGGTATTTCTTCACATGTACAATGACTGCAAGTACACCTTCACTGAATAAGGTCTTCATTAATGGTGTTGATAATACAAACGCAACCACGGGTAGCCTCGCAACAGCAAACCTTGCTTTCATTGATAATTGGGAGATAGGTGGTGGTTTTGTTGACCAGATGTCTCCAAAAGAAGGATGGTTTGATGGGGTCATTGATGAGGTTCGAGTCGTCGATACAATTCGGTCGAATGCTTGGATTCGAACTGAATGGCTGATGTACAATGTGTCATCTCTCTTCAGTACTCTCGACAGCGAAACTGTTCAGACATCTCCAGACATGTATATCGAAAAGACACTGGACCTTACTGCTCCAGCAGGATTGTGGACAATATCTGCACATTACAATGACTCAGGAAGTTCGGTGAGTCATAGGGTCGGAGAATATCAGAGAAACTTCATAGTTAGACGGAATTCTGATCTGACTATTGAATCTCCAAGTGATGCTGCTGCTGGTTTAGAAACACTAGTTGTTGGCGATTTGCTCTATCTAGTTGTAGATCTATCAGATACAAACAACGCAAATCCAGTAGTAGGTGCTACAGTTTCGATGAATTGGACAATACCTTCCACACTCTACTTTGAAGATCTAGGAGATGGAAGATATTCTGTTGCCCGAAACACCACTGAACTTAGCGAGAAGAAACGTTGGAATCTCGTGATTGATTCCATACACCCCTATTCCTTTGATGCGTCTGATACTTTTGATTTGGATCTTTTCCATCCAACTCAGTTGACCTACGAGTATGTTGAAACAACTCCAGTTGGGGTTGATTTCACTGCAACACTTGTGTATAGTGACACGTGGGATAGCTCGCTGATATCTGGTGCGGCTATCACCTTTGCCAATGGCTCTGCTGTGTCACTTGTCCCATGGACCGCGGGTCGCTATAATCTCTCCATATCAACAGGTGTATTATCAAAGGGTGATTATTCATATACGTTCAACGCAACAAATTCTGCCAATCTCTATGAGATGTCTAGTGTTGAGATTACATTCACTCTTAGAGCGCATTACACCGCTGTTTCAATCTCAGGAAATCTAGAAACTCCCTCTGGTGAAGACACAACTGTTAATGTTGTCCTGATCGACTTGGATACAGGTCTTGAATTAGATGCTTCTGTCGTAGCTTCTGTTACCTTCGATTCAATTTATGGAACACAGCTTGAATCAAGTCTGGTCAATCTGGACGGCATTACTCTCGATACCAACACATGGGGTGTTGGCACAGTCTCTGTTGACCTCTCTGTTCTGATGTCAGATACTGATTATTTCGCTCCATCTGATTACACCTTTGATGTGGAGATTAGAAATCGTCTGACATCAACCACAGTCATAGGGGACCTGACAACTGCATATGGTGCAAATACTACTCTCACAGTTTCTTTGACAGATATAGATGGTGGGTCAATAGTTATTGGAAGTGTAACTTCGTTTACTTTCACCTCTACTCAACCCATTCAAGTCTATAATAATCCGTCAAGCTTCACGTTGGATTTGGATACAGATGATTGGCCAGTTTTTACAATTTCAGTAACACTTCAAGTTGTACTGTCTGGAGATTATGATAATCCATCAAACTACATGTTCTCAGTTACGATACGGAGTCTACAAACTACCCTCTATAATGCTCCCAGTAATCTACTCTTCACTCAAGGGTCTGATTTCACTATCGACCTTCACTTCAATGTCAGTGAAGCCGGCACATACTATGGGCAACCAATTAATGGTGAAGCTCCACAGTTTGCAATAACACCATATCCGACCACTGTAACCCCGCTCGGAAATGGACTGTATCGCCTTACAATTGCTTGGAGTAATTTTGATGGGCAAGGCTCTGATTTCACTATCAATGTAGATGTGGCTCCTAGTAGTAGTTTGTATTCGGCTGCAAGCGTCGTGATATCATTCCAATATCGTGAGATTATCAGTGATTTAACCGCAAATCTCTACACTGTTTCTACACCATACCTGATGGATGTGACCGTTCATCTGTATTATACTGACCGTGATAGTAGCACAGGAATAACTACAGCAACAATATCTGGAAACTCTACAATAAACTCACAATTCCACATATCAGATGGTGATTATCAAGTAGAGCTTGATGTTTCATCATTTGGAATTGGATCCCACGATGTCAATCTTACAGCTAGTGCTTCAGGGTATGAGGATAAATGGTTGATAATTACTGTAGTTGTGACACAAATTCACACAGATGCTGAACCCACAGCAATCCGATTAGAGATACCTTCAGGTAACAGCGTGATTTTCTACATCGAATGGACTGATTTGGATAATGGAGTATCTCTAGAAGCAGTTACTGAAAACACTAACTGGACTGGAAATGTTGCTCCCACCTTTACATATCTTACAGGTGAGGGCAGATACCAGATGACTTTTGCCACTGATAGTTTGGATACACTTGGAACTTATTTGGTGTGGTTCAGCTTCTCAATAGACGGAAATTATCAGGATGGATACTGTGAGATTCAGATTGAGATAAGAAGTCATGACACTATTCTTACGTCTGATAGTCCCCCTCCCACAGCTTTCAATGCATTGATCAACATCTCAATGTACTACTATGACTTTGACAACAAAGTCGGAATTCATGACATTGTGAATGTTCAAGAATATGTATTCGAAGATGCTTCTCCAATCGTATCCAATTTGATAGTTATAGGTGGTGGACACTACATCGTGCAGATTGATGCCAGTATTGTCGGGCTTGGACTTCATAATTTCACGGTATTTATCAACTGGACCGGTGCAGTTCAACAATACGAGAACAAGTCTGTTTTTGTTTCAGTGAATGTGGTCGGTGTCGATTCACAAATGACTCTAATTACAGCCTCTGATCCTTCACCCTATTCCGAGGTCATGAGCTTCACCTTCTTGTTTAGTGAGAAAGATAGTGGTATCGGAATCACCAACGCCACAGACCAAGGTTATGGCACAGGTCATGTTCACATTCTCGTTAGCTTTGATGCAACATTTAACCCATTACAACTCACGATCTCTGAGGTCGGTTCTGGAATATATCAGATTGATATTGATACGACAGGGTTCGGTCAGATTGGTCAATTCAGTATGTCAATTACCATTCAATGGGATCCTGTTAGTCCGTTTTACTCTCCGCGATTAGATTCTGTTTCAGTATGGGTGCTTGCACGAGATACCTTGCTACTCATTAATCCACCATCTCCCGAGAGTTTCAAAGAGAATGCAACATTCTCGTTTAGTTGGGAGGATACTGGCTTAGGTACTAATATTCCTGAATCAAGTGAGCTCAATATCTCAATGGATCTTGATTTCAGTAAATCCTACGCTGCTGGTCTGTTCATTATTTCCTTCAATACAAGCCAGTTCATTACCACAGGGCCTCATACGATGACCCTTTATGTTTCATGGACTGGAGAACCGTTCTATGCAAACAGAAGTTCTTTGATATCTATTACAGTTCTTAATCGACAAACAACACTTGACTATCCAACACCTGATCCAACATTTTATTCAGACAATGTCACGTTCTCGATTATCTGGACTGATGTGACAAATGGTGCTAGTGATGGGATTCTTGGCGCAACAATTGTTGTTTCTGATGTGAATGGAGTCATTCCATCCAATGAATATGATGTTCGCCCCTTCGCTGGTGGGCTGTATGAGATTGAGTTCAACACATCTAGGTTTACTGCTACTGGTTTGTGGGAGATTACAATTCAAGTTAGCTCCTCTGCAACCGGTATTGCAGATAAATCAACATCACGAAACCTCAATGTTCGCGGTCGTCGAACAATCCTCTCCTATGAGGCTATTGGAAAAGTCGCATATAGTGACTCGATTGAGTTCGTGCTCTACTTTGATGACTTGTTTACTACTTCAATTATCGGAAACGGTACAGGAGCAGTTACACTTGAAATACTCACCGCTGGTACATGGGAATTTACTAGTACTTGGAACGCCATAGATGAATGGTATGACATTGTAATCACTTCCTATCCTTCATACCCAATAGGCACTCCATTTGATATCACATTCAGAATTAGTTACTCGAACATTGCACCCTTCTATGATTCAGATGATTTAGTCGGTTCATTCGAACTGAGAGAACGACTTTCACTACTGTCTCTTGAAGTTGCTCCAAATCCAACTCCTTACCTCGACGATGCAATATTCCTGGTTCAATTCTTAGACGTGGATTCTTATTCTGGCATTAGTGCGAATTACATTTGGATATCCTATGGTATCACAAACTTGACATTTGGTTCTGATTACACCTACACACCAATGGGTGGCGGGTTCTTCGATATTTCTATAAATTCAACAGTGCTGGGTGGAATCGGGATTAACGAGATCTCTGTTCAAGCATATTGGACGTCAGGTGCTCCATACCATGACAATGCATCTGCAACAATCAATATTCGCGTGACAACTCGTGATACGCTCGTAGACATAACGGTTCCTCCATCTCAGACACCTTTCCTTGACGATGTTACTTTCTCTTTCGAATATACTGATCTCTCCAGTGGTTCTCCCATTACCTCTATATTAACTTCTGATATTTCACTATTCAATAACGGCACTCTAGTTGATTCGGGAGACTACTCCCTAACCCCAACTGGTTCTGGGTTCATCTTCACTGTTGATTCTGAAACTCTTGGACCCACATTGGGCAGATACAACCTCACAATTCTTATCGATTGGAATGAGGTGACTAGTCCTTACTATGTGGATGCTCAAGTAACAACTTGGGCTACTGTAACAACAAGAACCTTGAGTTTTGCTCTGGACCCTCTAGACGAAACTCGTTTTGGAGATCTTCTCAATATTACATTTACACTAACCGATATGTCCATTGGCTCAACAGTTGATGGTGCTGATATCACATTTGCATCTCAGACATTATCATTGGTTGAGGGAGTTGATTTCGATATCATCCCTGCAGGATCTGGAGTTTATATTATTCGTGTGGACTCACTTGCGCTGGGCGGTCCTGGCAATTTCTATTTCGATCTTGATATTGATTGGGTTGCTGGTTCTCCATTCTATATAGCGCTAACCACAATTGAATTGACTGGAGTTATCAGTGACATTGAAACTGTACTAATTCCTCTTTCAGACCAAGTCACAGTTCTATGGAAAGTAGCAGCACCTCTCTCCGTGGATTATCAGAATCTGCTTTGGATGAATCTGACTTCTGGCGCAACAGTAGACTGGACTTGGCCTGGAGTAGGTGTTGGTACACTTACAGAAACTGGTTTCACTGGAACTTATACTGGGTCCATTGACACATCAGTAACTGGTGCAGGTACATACGTGATTACAATCACAGCAACAAGAAATGACTATGAAGTTGCACGAGCATACATAACCCTCGTTGTTCAAGTTCTGCCATCAAGCATAACACCAATCAATCCGGTAAGTGGTTCAATTTCAATACCTCGTGGAAGTGCAATTAATGTTACAATCTACTTGGAAGATGTCAACAATGTCCTTGCAATACCGGATTCATCTGTGTTGCTTCTCACTGCCAATTTTGAAGGATTTGAAATTAGCTTCACTTACACGTTCACAGAGGGTGTATACAATGTTATTATTCCAGCTAATGGACCTACAATCAATCCACAAGGTCCTTACACTCTGCTAATACAAGCTAGTTTTGATAATTTTGCACCCACTTCGTATATCTTCAATATTGAACTACAAGCTTCGGTGACTGAGATTCTTCTCTCAGGTGAAACTACAGAGGACATGTCTGTAACATTTAGTGAGATTACTACTCTCACAGTAAATCTAACAAAACCTGACTTCGGTGGTGAACTCTTTTTCAATGCTTCACTAGTTTGGCAGATTGAAGCTAGGGGTTGGATAGGTGATTTCATTTCAAACGGAGATGGTACATTCTACGCAATGATTAATACAACTACCTTAGGCTTCGGTATTTGGCCTGTTCGAATTCAAGCCAACATCTGGGACAACTCTTCGGCATTTACAGATTCTTCCACTGCACTCACATTGACAATCACACGTATTCAGACGGATGTTATCCGACCAACGAATCTTGATGTTGCTTGGGGTTGGACTGGTAATCTGACATTCGTCTACAACGGAACATTTGGACCAGTTGATGGTGCATCTGTGGAATATACTGGAGAGGTGCTAGTTGGACAGCTATATAGACTACCAAATGGAACCTATCTTGTAGAAGTAGATACTACACTTGCAAGTCCCGGTTTGTTTACGGTTACGATGGTATTTCAGAAGGAGAACTACCAGGAAGCCCCAGTTGGCATTCAGTTTCTTGTACGCCCAGCGATAACCAATCTCTTTGTAGAATCGGTGAGTTATACTCCAACCTACGAGGGGGTCCTAGATGATCTAGTGAACCTTCAACTTCCATTTGGTGATATTGTTATGATTGACTTCTTCTACAACGATACTGATGATGGAAATGATTTTGTAGGAGGTCTTGCTGGTGCAATTAGTACAGAAAACAGCTTTCTACGTGGTATCTCAATTGAGAGATATCTCAATGTGACACTAATTGATCTCGGTAATGGACTGTACAGAGTTGTCTTTGACACAACTAATCCAGAAATTGCGGCAGAAGTATCTAGCGAACCATATAGGCTCTATATTGAAATGAGTCTGGACAATCGAACCATCTCGGACATTCTATTCAGAATTACTGTGATTGATATTCCAACAACTCTCGTCGTCGTTGATGAGCATGATATCTGGAACTTCATAAATGGTGAATCTCTAACAATTGAGTTACAATACATCGATACATGGCATAATACAGGTATTGTTGGAGCTCACTTATCAGCAAATGCAAGTACAGGAGCTCCTTTTACAGTTACAACCGAAGAAGGTTCTACTCCTGGTCAATATTTCGTGACAATTAGTGCAAGTGGCATCAAGCTAACACCAAGTTCAGGCACTGTCACCATTGTCCTTGGAGATGGTATCTACACCTTACGCGGAGACACGCTTATTATTGAATTAGCGCAGAATGGTACCGATATTCTATTTTCGAACACAATATTCTATGGTTTACCAATAGGTCTAATATTCCTGGTATTAGGGTTAGCATACTTGAGAGTATGGAGTGTTCCAAAACGGCTGAGGCAAATCAACGGTCTGATTAAGACAATTCGGAAAGGTAAGATTCCAAAACCTGTCACTGAAGCGAAAAGTCGTCAGGAGCTTATCACAGACCTGTTTAATGATACATTCACTGAGCTTAACATAACAAGGGAAATTGGCCAACTCCCAGAAGAATCAGTTCCCGTTGAAGTTCCAGAGCTCGGTGAACTTCTCGTCCAGCTATCAATCCTAACTCATCTCGACCAAGAAGAGCTTGACGAATTCAAGGCTGACATCGCAAAGATGAAGATGAGCGAACAGGCTGCATTCGTGAATGAGGTCATCACGCAAGAGGCCATCCGTGCTGCAAGACGCGAAGGCAAGACCGTTGACGAGATTGTTGACGAGGTCAAGGCTGAGGCGACAAAGAAGCTTGCTGGTGAAAAGGTTGAGGAAGGTGTAGTTGACGTAGAAGGTGTTGTCGTAGAACCAGAGGAACCCGAGATTGAATCAGTCTTCCTACCATCGAAAGATGAGGTTCCCGAGGTCGAGCCTGGTGTCAAAACAGAAAAACCTGCCAAGCCAGAGAAAGAGGAAGATGTCAGCTTTACAAGTGACATGCTAAGTCCCTTCGAGATCGATGAACTACGAAAGGAACTCATGGAAAAGGGAGTTCCACCTTCAGAGATTGACACTATTCTGCAACAAGCTAAGAAATTACCACGAGACCTTGTTGAAGAGCTCATCAAAAGTCTAGATGCAGAGAGGCGCAGGAGTTAGACCTACTCCTCAGACTCTCTCTCTTCTCCCTTGAGAAAGTACGAGAGCGTATAGTAGTTCCAGATGGTTCAGATTTTGTCCTGTTAGTACACCTCACCGGAAATTGGGGATGCTTAGCAAGAGTATACGTAGTTCTAGAAGGTGATTCAGTAACCTGAATATGCACCTGTGCGGATGTGGTTAATGTCCTTCCTCCCTCAGGATAATTAGGACTTCTCGCGGAGGCTGGAACCGACACTAATGTGAATAGTCCCCTCTGAAGAGTGACTGCAGCAATCTTTGAGGCCATGTGGGAGATGTGTTGGAGTCCCTCTCCTTTGAGACCCTCCTCAACATAGAGATTGGGTAGACCTGTCACCATTAGGACTCTCGCTGGAACAGTATTCAAGAAGTTCTCCATTTGATTCATTATCAGGTCGTACGTCTGAGAGGAGTTGAACGCCCTAGTGATGTAGATATTGTCCATCACATTTTCAGGTTCGAAACCAAGCTCAAAGGAAAGTTCAGTGAGTCTTTCTATCTTTATCATATTCGCGCTATCAATGATGATTGTCGGGCTTTCTAATCCCCCCTTTCTCTTTGAAGTCTGAGCTTTCACAGCAAACCGAAGGAAGTCCTCATGAAGCACCCTAGCTCCGTAAAAGAGATGTACAAGACCCGACTCTATCCCTCCCTCGAGAAGACTGTCAATTGCAGGCACGCCTGATTCTGCCCTCACTGTTCTGAACGTGTCTGCTGTATGGAACCCGGGTCGTAAAGGAGTTTCTGAATGTCTCATCTCGCACCATAGTTCAGTGATGATATCATATAACCACCCCCAGATAGTGGAAAGAGCCCTTTCGGATTCTGACAAATTTTTTAAGGGATGCCAACATGGTAGTGCTGCAGACGCCGGGAGGACGTTGTGTGTGACACGAAGAATTAGAGTTTGCCCGAAATGTGCCTCTTCGAAAATTAGTGAGGCTAAGAGTTCAGTAAGTGGATGGCTAGTTCCGACAACATTTTTCTGCGAGGAGAAAGAGTGTGGCTATTCGGGACCTGTCTTTGTCGAGGTTGACATTGAAGAGCTTGAGCATCTAAGAAGAATCATGAATGGTGACTCCTCAGATCTTTCGTGAAAGGCTACGATTTTATCGCGAATGATAAGAGCAAATGTCTTAAGTAGCTGGCTGTAAGACGCAGCTTAGGTGACTACAATGGTAACACACGAGGGTTTTGACTTTCCCGACGATCTTTTCTACACCGAAGACCAGATCTGGGTGAAAAAGGAAAACGGCAAGGTTCGCCTTGGCTTCACAACCTTTGGTATGGATCTCGCTGGCAAGATCAAGTTCGTTAGACTTCGACCTGCTGGTAAGGCTATTGCCACAGGACGCAGTATTGGCACGCTTGAATCAGGTAAGTGGACAGGCCCAGTAAAGGCTCCCGTTGGTGGAGTTATTGCTGAGGTCAACGATGCACTCAAAGACAATCCAGGACTTCTGAATGAAGATCCTTATGGTGCAGGTTGGGTTGCAGTTCTAGATCCCGACAACTTGGACGCTGACCTGGCTAACCTGCAGGGCGCAGCTGGTCTTGATGAATGGGCCAAGAAAGAGTTTGCTGAGAAGAAAGCTGCATAGATTTTGGATTGAGCGGCCGGAATTCCGGCCACTATCCATTCTTTTTATTTTCTACGTGCGAGTTCACGTCTTAGACCGACTGTTGCATCGTAGATAATCTCCGGTGGTGCAAGCACATAGAGGAGATTTCTCGAATATCCCGACTCGAAGATAATGCTTTGAAATATGAGCGTCTGTAGGCTCTTACTGATATCATCAGGTGTATACTTGACACTGAGTTCTTCACACTTCACCTCTACGACCTCTTCCAATGTCTGACGGTCTATGTACGTTTCTGATTTATAGCGCATCAAATGCTCACATATCGCCTCAAGAACCATCAATGTCATGAAATCGTTCATTGAAATCGTTTCAATTAGATCGATGTAGTCGTTATCATGAGCAAATGATGTGATTGACATAGTTGCATTTCTGACAGCATCCGAACAAATCTCCTGACCACTTGTTGCTAGGGGCCACAGTGCTTTCAAGGCTTCAACAGTGGTCTTTGGTTTCGATGCATCAAACTCCACAACGAGGTCCGTGATATAGCGAACCACTTCCTCTGTTAGGCCGAGTGGGAAGGTATCTTCCACCCGCATTCTGACAATGTCATAGAGTTGTGACTGAGTATATGAGTCCAGAGCTATCTCAAAGTCATAGGCCATCTGGGTAGCAGGTAGCTTTGTGAGTAACCTGTAATCATGGCTGTTGAGTACGCCGATAGTACTTGCGCGAATCTCCTTTGAGAGCCTTGCGACCTTTGTATACGCCTCTTCATTTGTTTGGTCAATATTATCAATGACGAACACAGTCTTCTTCTCTGTTGTTGACGCGGTTCTCTTGAACTGCATCCAGAGAACATCCAAGTCAAATGCTACTCTGATTGGTTTCTTTGTTTCTCTGTGGATCTTGTCGTTCAGTTCTGAAACTATCTCCAGCGGATCTTTGTGCTTGGCATCCACGTATACTGTGTGAGCATCAAATTGCTGTGGTACAAGCTTGGTGAGGAAGTAACGTGAAAAGACAGTCATACCCACTCCAGCTATACCATGCACGAGGCAGTTGACTCCATATTCCTCTTCGACGGAGTCACGATACATCCCATTCACTGTGTCAAGTTCTCTATCACGATGTAGAATCTTATGCGGTACGTAATAGGGATCGAACAGACCTTTAGGACTACCATGTTCACGAACCATTCTTATCGGAAATTCGTCTCTGTACTATGTATTTAAGCACCTGTCCGAGATGCCCGAAAGTATTCTTCTATATCTAAACACTAATTCGATTAAAGGATAGAATGGTGATCAGTTTGACAACAATTGTGTTAGCGATGCATGGTGTTCCTCCAAAGGATTTTCCACGCTCCGAGCTATCCGAGCTCATGAGACTCCATATGGCAATGGACCACGGTCACGGCCATGACACGAATTTGGAATTGCAAACTCGACACAACGAGCTTCAGGTTAAGATTCGAACATGGAAAAGAACCTCCCAAAATGATCCATTCTGGGCTGCCTCTCAGAGTCTCGGTGCTTTTTTGAGCAGAAAAACAGGATATGAGGTAATTGTTGGATTCAACGAATTCTGTGGTCCGAGTATTGAAGAAGCACTGAGCGAAGCAGTCAGTAGAAGCGCGACTGAGGTTATCGTGATCACTCCGATGATGACACTTGGAGGCGAACACTCAGAAGTAGATATTCCTGAGGCTATCGAGCGTGCTAAGGAAAAGCACCCTGATGTAACATTCCGCTATGCGTGGCCATTCAAAGAAATAGATGTTGCTTCTTTTCTTGCTGAACAACTTTCAAACCATTGAGCTCAGTACATCATTACACTCTGGAGAAAGCAGGAATGGGTTGAAACCTTCACCGATGACCTTTCTGATATCTTCTAGTCTTTTCTTCTTGACCGCATCAGAGAAGGGCCACTTGTGCTCGGGCTTTGGAGTGACTCCCAACTCCTCACACTTGTTCACAATAGTAAGGACTGTTTTGAGTAGTTCCTCTCCAGTCTTGCCTTCAGGTCTAATCTCTCTTGAGTGTAGAATGAGTCCATAGGTTGGTGTGTTGTCACCAAGATACCATTTACTCGGTCCATGTCCGTATTTGCCAAATGGTACCATGCCATGGTCATTGAGCAGAGCTTCAATTTCGGAAAGACTGTCCTGAAGCTTCAACAAGCTATCTCCATGGAAACCGTACCCTTCGAAGAGAGCAAACTGTACTCCCTCGTTGGGATTCCGCTTAGGCAATTTAATTCTGATATCTTTCATTCGTGCCAGTTCTGTGGAATCAAGAGGTTTGTAGTCAGTGATTTCCCTGATGTCTGCTTCATTCTCCTCTGGGAATTCGAGGATAAGCAGGGGTGGGTCAAAACCTTCACGCACATCTTTGTGCGCTATCGTGATAACTTCTCCATATCTGACAGGACTTTTTCTCTTTATCATATCAGTGAGAACCTTTCCAAGTGCATTACACTCTGAGAACTCTACAAGACCTCCAATCAGGGATTCTTTGACAATGGGTCTGATGAGGAGTCGCATTTCTGTAATGAACCCGAGTGTACCGTGTGAGCTTGCAACATCATGGAGTGTAACACCAATCTCGTCGAGTCGTGCTTGAAGGTCAGGGTCACTGCTCTTGACACCCTTTGAGTCAACAGTGAGAAGTCGGCCGTCATAGAGGACCATCTTGACACGAATGGTGTTGTCCCGCATGGTCCCATTTTCCCAGGTGTCATTTCCACCTCCATCTGTGCTAAGGACGCCTGCAGCTGTCGCAATATCCCTGCTACTCGGTGCTACGTAGAACCTCATTCCCATCGGGTTGAGGAACTCGTTTATGTTATCAATTGAAATTCCCGGTTGAACATCGACGTATCCTTGATCTTTGGAAATTGTCAATAATTCCTTCATCTGTAAGCTGCTGATCATAACACGTTCGTCATTTCCTCCAGTGCAAGCTCCACTGAGTCCAGAACCGCCACCTTTGGGTGTCACTGTGAATCCATTACTTTGGGCGTGTTTTATCGCACCGATAACTTCCTGAGTATTCCTTGGATAATAGACTCCTTTGATTTTGCGGAAGTTGAGCTTGTAGTACATTGAAGCATTTGCTCCAATCACAACATCCCTGATCTTCATCCTACTCAGCACCTCCTAGTGAATCAGATAGAAGTTCAACGATGTCCTTTGTTTCCAAATCTTGTCCGAGGAGCTGTTCTCTGCATGAAGGACACGCTGTGATTACTGTAGTTTCCTTAACTTTCTCCTTTGCGGTTCTTAGTTGGATAACCAAATCACTCAGATTTGGATCAGTCATCCGCAAGAGACCTCCACCTCCGCAGCATGAGAGGTCCATCTCTCGAAATTTAATCCCCATCTTGTTTATCAGAGACCTGGGTTCGGTCTTGATATCAAGGATTCTATGAAGTTCACATGGATCGTGATATGAGAACTCCTCAGTTTGATTATATTTTGGTGGATTTTCAAGCAACCTATCGAAGAATTGTGTATGATGCAATGCTTCAGTGTGTTCTAGTTCGTGATGCTCCCTGAGTTGGATTAAACAACCAGGACAAGCAGTAATGACTTGTTTCGCCTCTGCAGCTTCGATGACCTTCCTATTGTGCTCCCTGAGCTTTTCAGTTCCTTTCTCATCGCCCATGAGATACAAAGGGTGGCCACAACAATTTTCGTCCGCTCCCATTACCAAATAATCAACTTCTAACTTCTCAAGTGTTTTGAATAAGGATTTGAGAACATCTATCTGACTGCTTCTGAATGACATCAAGCAACCGAGGAATATCATATTCTCTGCCGTCTTGCCCTTCTCATAGACCCTGTCCTTAAGTCCAGGAATCTCGTCCTCAAGTTCGTCAAGCCAATAGATTGCTCTGTCCTCCTCAGCAAGACCATAGATGTTCTTTACGTTAGCAAGAGCATCTTTGAGGGGCTCGAGGTATTCGAACTCATCAGGTGCGGTTTCTACAGCTTTTGCTCTCTGCTCGTGCCATACCTTTAGTAAATCAACGCCCGACGAGCATGTTTCTTCACACCTTCCACACATCGAACATTGAAAGAGAAGTCGCCTGAATTCCTTTCCTAGTTCCTTATCATCTTCGATTTGGTCCATTACCTGCAGTAGGTAGGCCTTCCCTCGGGGAGAGTATTGCTCTTCACCGGTTGCATCAAACATTGGACAGAATTGCAGACAAGAACCACAGCGAACACATTTTTCGTATGACATCTCAGATTCTCCGTGTGACCCAGAACTCGAAGAGTGACTCCTCGAGGTTCTTAATAATCTAGCGCAATCTGATTGGTGATTGAGATAAAATACGCCAGCTGATTGCGGCAAAAGAAGATGGAGGTCCTCCCATATCAGGGAGGAACCCGTTATTGTAACTAGATAGGAGCTTTTGGTATGAAGCCTTTTTCGTAGAGGATTTCTGAGGCTCCACGGGCACGCCTGATGATCAACTCAGCATGCTCATAGAGTTCTTTCTCCTCCCAGTGCTTCTTCGCGATTCCTTGCTCGATGGCTTTCATCCCGACAGCAGTTGCTTCAGCAGGATACAACTCCCACTGGTCCATTGTTGGGATGACCTTCCGTTCATTTGCCTCCTTTGCCCCAAGATCTGCCAATGCCTGAGCAGCTGCAATGCACATCTCATCGGTGATAGTACTTGCCCTCACATCGAGCGTACCACGGAAGATACCAGGGAATCCAAGTGAATTGTTGATCTGGTTGTCGAAATCACTTCGTCCTGTTCCAACAATTCGAGCACCAGCATCCTTTGCATCCCAAGGCCAAATCTCAGGTAAAGGATTGGCACAAGCGTAGACGATTGAGTCTGCAGCCATTTTCGTAATCCACTCTTTCTTCACAGTACCGGGTACTGGTCGTGAAGCTGCGATGAGCACATCCATTCCTTCAATGATATCACCAAGGTCACCGGTCTTCCTTTCAGGATTTGTCTTTTGAGCCAAATCATACTTGAAAGTGTCATAGTCTTTGTCCTTCACGACATCTTCACGGTCTGCATAGATTGCACCCTTGCTATCCACCATGATGATGTTCTTAGGATTCACACCAGCAGAAATCAACAAGTAGGCTGTACGAGTATTTGCTGCACCGACCCCCAGAAAGGCGACTGTGATATTCTCAATGTCTTTCTTGACAACATTTAATCCTCCAAGCACACCTGCCACAACTACTGTACCAGTTCCTTGTGCGTCATCGTGCCAGACTGGAATTTTGACCTCGGGATCGTTCTTTAGTGTTTCAAGAACTTTGTAGCATTTTGGTTTTGAGATGTCCTCGAGATTGATGCCTCCAAAGGATGGTTGGATGAGCTTTACAGTTTCAATTATCTTGTCAGGATCTTTGGTATCAAGACACACAGGCCATGCATCAACGCCACCTAGATACTTGAATAGAATAGCCTTCCCTTCCATAACTGGACCGGCAGCTAGTGGTCCGATATCACCCAGACCGAGTACACGAGTTCCATCACTAACTACAGCCACCATGTTTCCTTTGTTCAAGTGTTCATAGGCTGCTTCTTTGTTTTCCTTTATTGCTAGGCACGCCTTAGCAACTCCGGGAGTATACCAGATCGCAAAGTCTGAGAAATCACGTACAGGGACTTTTCCTATAGATTGAATCTTTCCCTGATAAAACGGATGAAGGACCATAGCGTCCTTCCCTGGTTTCTCAGCCTTCTTCTTCAACTCTTCAACAGAGAGTTTTTCTTCAGACATAATGTTGGGCTCCTACACCTTCGTAAGACAGGCTATACATGACTGTCAAACACGGTCGGGCTGCTCACCACCTTCATTAAAGTCTATGCTTTCTTATCTAGATAGTATCACATTGCTATTTGAAGAAATCAAAGAGGAGTAATATCTGACCCAGAGATGATTTTTTAAACTAGACAGAGCTCGAACGTAAGACCGTTGAGTGATTCTAGAGTTTCAAACCCCAATAGTTGGCGATTTGCTCTGCGTGTTGTTTGGTCCGCACCTTGTCCATACCTGCAGATCCACCGAAGATACCCTCGATCTTTCCATCCGCATCAATCAAGAATGTGACGCGCTTGACACCTATACCTACGACATTCAGTTTGCTGTATGCTCCGTAAAGCTTAGTGATTTTGAGGTCCTTATCCACTAGGATGTTGAATGGAAGTTGGTATTTTGCTCTGAACTTCTGGTGCACTAATGCAGTACCGCCTGAAATCCCGAATATTGGAATCCCTGCACCCTCGAAGACCTGATAGCTGTCTCGAATTGAACAGGCCTCAGCAGTACAACCAGGGGTGAAGTCCTTTGGATAGAAATAGAGTACTACTTTCTTACCCTTGTAAACACTCAACTTGAATGGCTTACCTTCGTCGTCTACGGTTTCGAAATCTGGTGCATTGTCGCCCACTTCTAGCATGATTATCTCCTTGATTTATTATTAACAATAATGAATTATTGCCCATTGTATTAAGCGTTTATGTATGGACTCGGAATATGTTTAGCAACCCTTAAAGAGTCAGGATTGGCTAAACACTCTGTTTCAGGCGGAGTAAAGATGACTGAGAGCATCATAACATATAGATCGATGACAAAGATCTACGCAGTTATACTTCTGGGTATTGCGGGAAGTCTACTTCTCGGTTATTTCATCGCAGATTCAATATTTCCGTTCGCAACGTGGGACTGGTTCATAATCTTGGGAGTGTTCATCACCCTTCCGCTTCTGATTACAATCCTTGGATTTTTGGTTGGATGGTATAGTAAGAAGCATGCAATTGACTATACTGATCCCACATGGACCTATGAACCAGCGCAGTATACGATTGAAGACACAAAGAAAATAGTAAAACAGAACAAACGCAAAAATTGGCGGATGGTAGCGAATAGCAATTATTGGATCTTCTTCATTCCCCTCGTATTACTTCTCTTCATGTCTGCTTTGCCAATGTATCTTCTGATTGAGAGTCCATCATTTTCTCAACTACATACTTGGATGTTTGCCTTGTCACTCTCTCTATCCTATTCAGTTGCTTCAATAGGAGCACTTCGAGCCACCTCGAATATTGCGTCTGATGATTTCACTATTCTATTAATTCGAGAAACAATCCGACTTGCAAAATTGCAAAATAAAGTTCCAGGACTATCACATGTTCGAGTGGTCTTCGATAAAGCTGAACAAGATGGTTATACTGTTTTTGATGCCCCGCGTGTAGTTGGCAGGGTTTCTGGACTTGAGAAGGATGGATACATCGAATCATGGTCCGAAGAACTTGGATCAGTGAGTCGTGTACTCTGCAGACTTTATGAATCAGAGGGTCATCCGGAGGTGCTCTGGTGGTGGTTCGCAGAAGAACGCAATTTCAAAAAGTTCGTTGAAAAAGATAAGACGGGATACTATGTCAAATACCCCATATCGTACAAGACCGGGGAACCGGGTGTCAAGGATGTGAATCAAGTGATTGAGAACGCGGTCGCAATAATCATACTCGAATGGTTCCATACTCGAGGTGAGAATGAGGAATTGTCCCTGATACTAGAACAGCTGAATGCGGAAAAGGTCTAATCCTGGTGAGACATCCCAAGTGAGTGACTGAGATGACTGAAGCTCCACTCGAACTCAAATCCCAGCTCTATTCTCAAGGAGTCATCTTCATCGTTGTAATAGCGTGGGGTTTCATGGGATTTGAGATTGCACAATATCGACTGGTGAACCTCTATGAGAGTCCAATCGAATGGATTTCTTGGGCAACTTTTCTGTTCATCAGTATGTTCCCTATACTCATAGGCATCACGTGGAAGATGAAGACCAGCATTTCCTATTCTGAACCTACCTGGGATTTTCGAGAACGGGAAATCACGATAGCTGAATATGAGACCATGATGAAGCAGTACCGAGGAGCTTACCAACACGTACTATCGATTATTGATTATTCGATGATTATTCTTGCAGCTTTGCTAATCCCAACCGCAATTCTCTTCCCATTTACCTTGATGAGGACTTCATTCTATCTAATAGCGGCAACTCCGGTTATCTTTGGTCTTCTTGTGATGATCTTTGGAATCGTCTTTGCCAACTTTACATACAAGTATATTCCAAACGAGGCAACCCCTCACTTCCCTTTCATTTCTCCGACTCCTTTTCACAATTTTGTTGGATTGATGGAGCAAGCTCCAGGAATTTCATGGGCTGGTGTGCATGCTACACTTGGTGAGGCTGGAGGATACTTCACAGTACGTGAACCCAAACCAGTGGCACGTATAGAAGACATCGAAAGTGTGGCTCGAGTTGAATGTCAACTGAGCGATTCCGGAAATCTGATTCGTATTGTATCAGTACTGCAGCTAGAAGGGTCTGAGGAATTGGTTGTAGCTGATGAATCACCTAGCAAACTCACACCCTATCTTGTCGCACAGATTGTTCGGAAAACACTTCTCGCATATATTGAAGCCAGGGGTGAAAAGGAGCTTCTTAAAGAAGTGCTGGAAGATGTCGAGAGCCATCTGAAACGTTTCTCCCCAACATCGTAGAGGATTGGATTGAGCGATTAAAGTATCATTGACTATAGTCGACAGGGAGTGATTTCAGAAACCTAGCTGGTCTTCTCGCATCAGAATTGAATGATAATCATAATCCTCCATAGGTAACATAGACACCTTTAATTGATGGATAAATTGTGGCTTGTCGTCTTAGACAAGACAGGACTGCAGAACAATGGCGTCATCGAACTGGACAAACAAATGGGTTTTGATGCTTCTTTTCGGAATAATCATCCAAGTGATTCTCTATCCAACAATATGGGTTCTGCAACTCTTTTCTCACGAGTACTTTCCTGATGTGTTTGTAGTTTCCCTTGTGTCTCTAGTGATACAGATTGGTGGTTTCTACACAATTATGAATAAAACAAAGGGGATGGATCCACAGATCTATGGTCAGGGCAGACCCTTCCAACACAAACTACGTGAGGAAGACGAGGATGTCGCCACAAGAAAACCAACCTTCGACTAGCTATAGAGGTGTCATAATGGAAGAGCAAACAAACGAACCCGGTCCTGTTACGAGATTCATTCAAGATTATCGAATGAAGATGTTGATTCCAGAACTGCTTGTCGTGTTTGCCGTTTGGTATTTCCTTCCACTACTCAATCCGTCATTTAGTATGATTTCAGGAAATGTCTACGAAAATTTTGGAGTTTGGATGTACGTCTTTCAACCACTGTACTTTCTGCCCAGTGGAATCCTTGTTTTTGTGACAGCACTAACTCTTCACGGTATTTATCCATTAGACAACTATCATGAAGGAAAGATTCCTGATCTTCCCAAAGCTGCAATCGTTATGATTGTCATCTCATTCTTCCTAATGCCTGTCCTTGTAGCCTTCCAAATGCTTGGCTACTATATGACTGAGATGACCGAATTCATCGATAGAAACCCACTTTGGGAGAGAGTGGAGAGTGTTGGAGACCTTCTATTCTATGCAGGTCCAATGTTCTTCGTTGGTCTACAGTGGTGGCTCATACTTCCTGTATTCTTCCTCTCTCAGGGTATTGACGGGATACACAAGATTGCTCACGGTGAAACATCCAGTGAGAAGATAACCTGGATATTCTACTTCCTGTGGCCCATATCAATGCCGTTCTTCTTTGACCCTGTTGAGATCATGGCTATGGTTGCTCTATCAATTCCAGCCTTTGCGTTCTATTCCTATATCCGTCCGTACTATACCTATGTAACTTCCATCCACACAATGGCTTTCGCGTTATTATTAGCAGTGGCAGTAGTCCTGGCACCAATGTTGCCGCTGATGAATATCATCTCACCTGGATTCATTCCTTGGCCACACATTCCTCCAAGACTATTTCCGTGGCCATTCCCATAGGAAATAGTGGACAATAGGAATCAATGGATTCTATCCATTGTTTGGAAGAAGATGTCTTGAAATTGTCGACTCTTTTCATGTATCTCTCTACATAGAGCAGGACTTGCTCCAGAGAGTCCACATTGAGTAGATATCATAGTCCTTGTTCTCAGTTGGGCCATATCGACACCGCTCTCACTCAATAGTTTGAGACTATTATCCAGATTGGTTTCGAGAGTCTTGAGAAGTGGATCTGTGTAGCCATCATCTATATTGGGTAGGACTCCAAGTGCGAAACCCCCTCCCTTCTTCAAGAATTCGTTCACTTTCTCAGCTTGGATCTGGTCCAATTCTGGTGAATATCTGACCAGATCGATGTGAACGATTTTGGGTCGACTCTCCCATATTGGATACCATCCATCCACCTCGACCTTACGCCAATCATCACAGTAGTGGAAAGCTGGTATCACTTCATCAGGATAAATGCGGTCCGTCCTCTCAATAATTTCCTTTACAGTGAGTCCTGGAACCAGATTTTTTCTAATCATATCTATAACGAATCCAAGACCTGGGTCGTCTTGGCAGAGAATTATTTTCTCACATGAATTACTCAGGCGATTGACCTGCCCTTCTGCAACTCGTGTCATCAATCGCTGGAAGAAATGAAACATATTTTTCGTGATATGCTGTTTTCCTCCGATATCACGTGTACTGAAACACATTGTTGTAGGGGCTGTCTGTTGAGTTTTGAATGTCGAATATCTAGTACCATTCATCAGGAAATATAGACTATGACCATGCTC
>VAPC010391072.1_pt1 | contig 25699 bp, 25 predicted proteins | sample 3395121 | NCBI WGS metagenome assembly VAPC01 (sample SAMN08290434, study PRJNA428436) | hydrothermal vent metagenome | isolation source: Deep-sea hydrothermal vent chimney | place: Indian Ocean: Southwest Indian Ridge | depth 1711 m m
ACTCAGTGCGTGAATAAACAAGATCCTCTGTGTAAAAGTACTTATCAGAAAACCCTGCCTCATACCCGCCAAAAAGTCCTCGTGCAACATAGAATAAAGTGTTTTCATTTTCCGGCACCAGTGCTCCATAATTCAGTGTCAAGTCAAACAAACCAGCCTGGTCATCAATAGAGTCTGTGTTGAGTTTAATAAGTGCATGTCCAAAAGTTGATGCCGGATTGCCAAAATAACCGCTGACTAAAAGCAGGCTGACTGACTGCACACTATCAAATAAGGCCCAATCCGCTAGACGCTGACATTTAGTATCTATAAAATTGTAGTCCGGTAAGGGCAGATACTGGGAAAGCCAGTAGTATCGTGCAGGAAACATACAACGTACATGTTCATTAGTATTTTCATTCCATGGCGCAAAATATGCCGTAAGAGTAGCTGTTAACTCATCATTCGGATTACTCTTGCCATTGGGGGACAGAAAGAAGTTGTCCGTCAAAACCTCACTGTGTATGCCGTTACGTTCATAATGAAGTAATTTAAGCCATATAGGATGATTTGCAAGACCGAGGCGTTTAGCTGTGTCGAGAACTTCTGTTAAAGAGGACGCTCGGGCTTGAGTAACCACAGGTAAAAGAATGATTAAAAAGACAATCAATAGCTTTGTTACAGGCAGCGACAAAAAAAGAGAAATTAAATAAAGAGGAATACGTCCGATTTTTACGGACGTATTCCTCCGGTTCGTACAGATTAGATATTGTTTGCGGAGCAAGTTCCTGAGAAATCGCCGTCGACATGTTTGTAAAGCAAGTCGTACAAGTTTTTAGCTTGTTCAAAACGGCTCTGGTTGGTATAGTCTGGGTCTGCGACTGTGTTGATAAAATCATTGCGTAAAACATCTATCAGTTCCTGATGAACTTGCGGTTCACACCCGGTAAGTGTCGTTAGCGTATCAAGGTATGTTCCGCTGCCACTGGCTAAATCCTGCTCTAAAGATTCATAGGAGTCATTAATAAACGCAGCAGTTTTTTCTTTTCCACCAGCGCAGGTGGCCGGAGAAGTTATATTCGAGCTTATTGCTGTTGTTCCTAAATCCCAAGTAACATTTGTAACTGCAGCGACACCCGGATGTCTTGGTGCAATAATTGCCCCAATACCACATTCGGTATAAATGGCACCAAAATCTCGTGCCATAGCAGGCTGAGAAAATACTAACAAAGCTACGACAGAAATACCAACAGCAAAAGCAAAAATCTTAATTACTTTCAACATGTCTTTCTTCCTCCTTTTCCATTGTTATAGTGTTTAACTGCCTGAATGTGTGATTACAATAACTGCCATATAAAATATCAGTTGATCCTCCTTAGATAGGGTTGGTTTTTATATTTATCTTCAGGAAATTACCCCCCTTTATGAATATTGTAAATTCCTATGATTGAAGGTTAATTTAATAAATTTATGAAGATTAAAATGCAAATCCTGCATTTAAACCAAAAATATCAGCCTCTGATTCTGGTTGTGTGAAGCCAAGAATCGCAGGACCAGCACTAACAATGACCATGTCAGATTTTTTAAATCTCAGACCTTCATAAAACAAACTTATAACGAACGGCTCCCCCCTTAACCCAATTTCGGCAAAAAATGCTGTAGCATTTGCTGGTTCTACAGTAATTAATGGAAGTCCGATTTCTGTCAGATCAACTTCGTTTTCATTTTTTATTGCAATTTTTGTCCCTACTTCGGCAAATAATGTTGACTGGGTACTAATTTCACTTTCACTGCGGAGACCTAGTCTAACATATGAACTCCACCAATTTTCTATGTAACCAATGGCAGTGCCAGTACTCTGAATATTTCGTTCCCACCATCTGTAACCAATCCCAGCGAATGGTTCAAGTGCGAATGTTTCATCTATCACAATTAACCAACCCAAATCAGCTTCCACTTTACCGCCTAGGTATTCGGTATCTGACGTTACTGACATACCTGCCTGAGTTTGTCCGTCATAATCAACTGATCCACTGAAAAGTTCAGCCCGACCTTTAATTGTTAAGGGTTGGATCAGTCCTTTAGCGGTAATGCCAGCTCCAAAAATTGGACCTGATTCTTCTAAAAACTCTCCTCCACTATCATCGAATTCTTTCCAGGTAAAACTCTCAATTGTGCCATAAACGTCAAATTCTCCATCTGCAAGCGCTTGCTCTGCCGTGAGGACAGTATTAAATATAAGCATTGGCAAGAAAAGCAGAATGATCGCAATATTTTTTTTCATTTTTTCACCTCCTTTGATAGGGTTGGTTGATGGACTTACCTGGAAAATACCTCCTTTTCAAATAGATTTGTTTTTAATCGATTAGGGTACTGTTGTAAAGCTGTAGGTATCACTTTATGAAGCAGCCACCACCATTTCCTTGTTTAGTTGCTAATATATGTAACTTCAAACCAAGGTCGATAAGAGGGTGTGCTATGCTCACTGGAGTAAAACCATATACCATTCCAATCATCAGCAATTGTATTTTCGAAAGTCATTATGGCAATTCCATATTGAAGAGCATAGGAAGCATATGTGTCAGATGTATACGGCCAAGTTACATCAATGCGGTACTCTAAGCCATTGGTCGAAGCATCATATTCAGGTAATCCCCATCCTTGGGCAGGACGGGTAGCCCACGTAACATTCAATTCATTCCAGGAACTTTCTAGTGGGGCTATGAAAAAATCCCAGACAGCATCAGAGCTATATCCAACAAACTCCACTTTTATTATTTCTGCACCTACAGGAATATAAATTGGTATTGGTGCATACAATAATACATCTCTACGCACATTAGCTGCATATGTGGGTTGAAGCAGAATACTGTCTCCATAAGCCGTATTAGGAATGTATTGATTAACATGTGTGTCTTTTGTTATAGGTACCGATACAGTATGAAGTGGCTCCATTGTAAAAGTATGAGAATTTGATTGACCTGCTACAACATTAATTGAACCTGAATAAGTGGCATAGCCTTGTGCAGTAGCCGTAATTGTCTGATTGCCATCAGGAACATTGTCAATCCAGTAACCTCCCACTACATCAGTTGTGTCGTTTAAAATCCCACAAGTGACAACAGCTCCTTCTATGAATTGATTTGTATCTGCATCATAAACCTTACCAATAACTAAACCTGTTGTCGGCGGATTTGTACTTCCACCACCAGATGAGCCTCCGTCGCCACCTCCACTGTTTCCACCCCCACAACCGGCAATAAAAAGAGAAACAATTAAGATTAAGAAAAAAACTTTTAAAAATTTCATGGTACCCACCATTAAGAATTTTAAAGATTTATTGTTTGGTTAAAGTGCCTGAAATACTGGTTTCATCCTTACTACACGATAATTTTGCACCAGAGGTTACTGTCATGGTAGAACCTGATACTGTAAAGGTCATTGAGGCAGTTTTTGGATTAGCACCACTATCACAAGGCATGGTATAACTAATAGAAAGGGTATCATTAACAACAGTGCCTGTAAGGTCTAAAGTTCCATCAGGTGATGTAAATAAGCCTGTAACTGTATTTCCTGATTGGTTTAGGGTTAGAGTAACAGCCATTGCCGTAGTAGAGGTATCGACCCAAGTTATATCCAATGTTCCTGTCCATGTGCCTGTTACATTTACTGTTGCAGTGTCTCCATCTCCACTACTATCACTATCTCTACTATCACTGCCTCCACCCCCACAACCGGTAATAAAAAGAGATACAACTAAAAGTAAGAAAAAAACTTTTAAAAACTTCATGTTACCCCCCTCTTTCAGGAAACTTACGGTATGGAAATAATCCCTTCTTTTAAACTATTAACATATTTACACCTATTGCATTGTATTTGTCAAGTAATTATTACAATCTTTTGCATTGTAGCCAATATAGTGCGTCAGGTGGTAGCATTTTAATACTTATGAAAACAAAGAAAATAAAGACAAGCCATGAAATCGGCGGGAAAATAAAGAAAAAAAGAAGGGAACTCGGCATCTCCCAGGAAGAACTTGCTGAAAGGCTTGGAGTTACGTATCAGCAGGTCCAGAGGTATGAAAATGGCAGAAACAGGCTGAATGTAGAAAATATTCAGGTTATCGCGAATACATTGGATGTCCAGGCGGCGTATTTTTTCAGCGACAGAAAAAAAGAAGCGGTGTCAGAAGAATTAACTCCTTATCTTCCCGTAGAAGAAAGCAGGCTTTTGGGATATTTCCGGAAAATCAGGGTAAAAAATTCCAGAAGTCTTGTGCTTCAGGTTGCCAAGCTTGCTTCAAGAATGAAAACATAGAAACCCTGTTTCTCTATCTTATTAGCGCTTCCAGCAGGGCTTTTTGGGCGTGAAGTCTGTTTTCAGCCTGATCCATTACAACACTCTGCGCTGAATCAATAACATCATCGGTTATTTCTTCCCCTCTATGTGCAGGCAGGCAGTGCATTACAACAGCATCAGGTTTTGCGTGGGACAGAAGCTCTTTATTGATCTGATAGTTTTCAAACAGCTTTTTCCGCTTAACTGACTCTTTCTCCTGCCCCATACTTACCCATACATCAGTATATAGGACATCAGCGCCTTCGGCAGCTTCTTTAGGATCAATTGTCATTTTCACACAGCCATCTGTAACCGCTTTTTCAAGAATGGTATTATCCGGCGTGAATCCCTCGGGACAGGCAAGAAACAGGTTAATCCCCATCATTGAAGAGGCCTCGATAAGGGAATTGGCTATATTATTGCCGTCTCCGATATATGCCAGCCTGATGTCCTTAAGACGGCCCTTTTTTTCTTTTATTGTCATGAGGTCTGAAAGTACCTGACAGGGGTGGTGCAGGTCAGTAAGGCCGTTTATCACCGGAATCGATGAATTATCACTGAAACTCTCAATTATACTATGGGCGAAAGTTCTCACGACAATCCCATGCAGATATCTGGAAAGCACTTTTGCAGTATCCTCAATGGTCTCTCCTCTGCCAAGCTGTAACTCAATGGGATTGATATATATAGCCTGACCGCCAAGCTGATATATTCCTGTCTGAAAAGATAATCGCGTTCTTGTTGAAGATTTTTCAAAGAAAAGCCCGATACTTTTTCCGATAAGCGGACATGCGGAGGCATCTTTTCCAGACTTAAGCTCTACGGCCCTTTCAAGTATTCGGCTGATCTCATCCGGCGACAAATCTTTTAATGTTATCAAATCTTTTTTCACGAGTTGTCCTTAGCTTTTTCCCCCGGCTGTAACTTATATTTTAGTAGAATGATAAAAAACCCGCCGGAACTATTTATAAAATATCACTGATAACATCGTCAAGAATATTAATAAGCTGATCGATATCTTTTTCATTAACTATCAGCGGAGGTGTGAAACGAAGCACGTTGCCGCCTGTGCAATTAATAAGTACCCCCCGGCCGGCGCATGATTTTATTATCGGGCCGCAGGCTGAAGTTATTTCCATTCCGAGCATCAGTCCTAAACCCCGGATCTCTGTTATATGAGACGGATAATCACCCATGATTATATCAAGTTGTTGTCTGAAGTATGCCCCCATGCGATTGCAGTTGTCCATGATAAAACCGTCTTCAAGCAGTGCATCTATGGTAGCAATTGCTGCGGCGCAGGCCAGAGGGTTTCCGCCGAAGGTTGCCGCATGAGAGCCGGGCTGAAACGATGATGCTATTTTGTCTTTTGCAAGCATGGCACCTATGGCAACCCCTCCGCCGAGGCCTTTAGCAAGAGTGAAGATGTCCGGCTCTATGTCATAATGTTCGTAAGCAAATAATTTCCCTGTTCTTCCCATACCTGTCTGAACTTCATCAAAGATGAGCAGCAACCCCTTTTCATCACATAGCTCTCTTACCTTTTTTAAATAACCCTTGTCAGGTATTTTGATGCCTGCTTCACCCTGGATCGGTTCCAGCATCACGGCGCAGGTATTATCTGTGATGGCTTTTTTAAGGGCATTGATATCATCAAATGGCACATATTTAAATCCCGGGACCAAAGGTTCAAAACCTTTATGCAGTTTTTCCTGGCCGGTAGCGCTGAGCGTTGCGAGGGTTCTGCCATGAAATGAACCATAAGCAGTTATTATTTCAAATTTCTTGTCGGACATATGGTCTTTTGCATATTTTCTGGCAAGTTTGATAGCCGCTTCATTTGCCTCGGCACCGGAATTACAAAAGAAAGCCTTGTCAGCGCAGGAATGTTTGATCAGGCGTCTGGCAAGTTCTATCTGCGGCTCTATATGATAGAGGTTTGATACATGAAGAAGTCTCTGGGCCTGTTTTTGAAGTGCTATAACAATCTTTGAATGACAGTGGCCGAGACAATTTACAGCTATACCGCCGACAAAATCCAGATATTCTTTGCCATTGGAATCCCAAACCTTCATTCCCCGGCCTTTTCTGAGAATAATGGGAAACCGGTTGTACGTATTCATGATATATTTTTTTGAGGCTTCGATAAGTCTTTTCTCCATAATAGAAAATATAACATAAACAAGGCATTAAACTCTAAAGAATAAATCGTGAACAAGGGGACTTTCTTCCTTTATCTTGCCTATATCAGGATGTTAGTCTGCACGGATGCGGAACCGCTGCGACTTTAATCTGAAATATTATATTTTCAAATTCTGATAAAATATTTTTTATATGAAAGCATTAGTTGCCATGAGCGGTGGAGTTGATTCATCAGTTGCTGCTTTTCTGCTTCAGGAAAAGGGCATTGAAGTAATTGGCCTGAGTTTTGAGCTATGGGATGATAGAGACAGAAAAGATCCTAACCTATGTTGTTCGGTCGAGACGATCAATATTGCCCGGGAAGTTACTGAAAGGCTTGGATTAGAACATCTCACAATAGACGTAAGGGACAGTTTCTACAGACAAATAATTGAGAAGTTCTGCTCTTCCTATATATCAGGAATGACACCGAATCCTTGTATTCTTTGTAATAAATTTATTAAATTTAAATTCCTGCTTGAAAAAGCCAATGAAATAGGGGCTGATCTAATAGCAACAGGCCATTACGCGCGGATACAAAGAACCCAGAACCTGCCTACTCGCCTCGATTCCAGTCTCGCCTTCGGCTCGCCGAGGCGGACGGCGAAGCGGGCCGGACAGGCAGGCACAGAACCCAGAACCCAGAGTACGGACAGCAACAGATTTTTATTGAAAAAAGGGGTTGATCCAAAAAAAGACCAGTCTTATTTTCTGTACGTTATGACTCAGATGGAGCTTTCAAAAACAGTTTTTCCACTGGGTGAAATAAAAAAAGAGGAGACACGGCGCATTGCTAAAAAGCTTGGACTCGCGAATGCCTTACGGCCTGAAAGCCAGGAAATATGTTTTGTTGGCAACGGTAAATATGTAGATTTTATAAAGGGTTTTGCTCCGGAGATGTTCAGGCCCGGGCAAATTATTAATACTCGGGGAGATACAATCGGTGAGCACAAGGGGATTGCATTATATACGATAGGGCAGAGAAAAAGACTTGATTTACAAACACTTAAACCCCATTATGTTGCTGATATCGACAGAAAGAACAATGTTATTATGGTTGGATCGAGAGAAGATGTCCTTAAAAAAACTTTTAAAGTTAAAGAGTTAAGCTGGATTTCAATAAATTCACTTTCAGATCCTATAAGAGTGTCGATCAAGTTCCGATCAACTATGAAGGAAGAGCCTGGAATAATAATTCCTGAGGAAAATCAAAGAGTTACAGTAGAATTCGATCATCCGCAGTGGGCACCGGCTCCTGGCCAGAGCGCGGTTTTCTATGATGGTGACTTGGTTGTAGGCGGAGGCATAATCGAGTCTAAATAGCTATTCCGAGAAATTATCTCATTATATTGTAACCATTTAATTTATAAGACAAAATATTGGATTGAAGAAGTTTAAACTTGAATTTTTGAAATATCTATGTATAATTACACCGATATGCCTAAATACAGGATTGGATGCAGCGGGTTTTTATATGATTCATGGAGGAATACTTTTTATCCTGAGAATCTTACGCAAAAAAGATGGCTGTCTTTTTTTGTCGAAAGACTTAATACTGTAGAACTTAACGTAACTTTCTACAGACTGCTTAAAAAAGAGGCATTTGAAAGATGGTACGGCGAAACACCCCCTCAGGTCTCATTCAGCCGTAAGGGAAGCCGTTTTATCACACATGTTAAAAAGCTTAAGGATGTAGAACTTCCTCTTTTTACTTTTTTTAATACTACTGCTCCACTGATGGAAAAACTCGAGGTAGTGCTCTGGCAGCTTCCACCGAATTTCAGGATTAATATGAGAAATCTTGAGGATTTCATTGAGGCTCTAAAACCGTTTAATGTTCGCCATGCATTTGAGTTCAGGCACAAAAGCTGGATGAATAAAAAAGTGTTCAAGATGTTAGCGGAAGCTAACATTGCTGTTTGTATGGCTGACTGGCCTGAATTTATTAGTGATCTGCCGCTTACGGCTGACTTTGTATATATGCGCAGGCATGGTGAAGGTGGCAGTTATTCAACCAATTACACAACAGAACAGTTAAAGAAAGATGCAAAGAGAATAGCATCATACCTTAAGCGGAACAAGGATGTTTATATCTTTTTCAATAATGACGCCAATGGATATGCTCCGAAGAATGCAATGGAACTGAACAGTATATTGGATAAGACACTGCCAAAGGCACTCAAAGAGAAAGAATTGCCTTTGATGAAGGTCGTAAAGAAGAAGGTCGTAAAGAAGAAGGCTGTAAAAAAGAAGGCTGTAAAAAAGAAGGTTACGAAGAAGACTGTGAAGAAAAAGGTTGCGAAGAAGACTGTGAAGAAAAAGGCTGCGAAGAAGAAGGCTGTAAAAAAGAAGGCTGTAAAAAAGAAGGTTACGAAGAAGACTGTGAAGAAAAAGGCTGTAAAGAAGAAGGTCGTAAAGAAGAAGGCTGTAAAGAAGAAGGTTGCGAAGAAGACTGTGAAGAAAAAGGCTGCGAAGAAGAAGTCCGCAAAAAAGCCAACCAGGAAAAGACCCGCAAAAAAGGCTCGAGTTTCAAAGAAATCAAAGAAAAAGAAAAGCTTCTGAGAAAAACAGATAGAACAAATAAATTTTCATAGGTCCATTTCTATTTCTAAAAGGCCGAGGTCCCGGATTTTTCACATCCTGGGAATACGGCCATGGCATTAGTGAAAGAGCGTTTTCTCAGTCAGAGCGATACCGCACACAGTGCTGAAATTAAATGATAAAGAAGTGTGGCGCCAGACCAGGGAAGTGATATAAAAAAAATTCCTGCATTTATCCCGAAGTGAAGAAATAAATGCAGGAATACTCCTGATTTAATCTGAAACTTGTTTCTTTACTTTAAGTGTTTGCTGACCAGTTTGGTCATTTCAAACATTGACACAGTTTTCTTTCCGCCGAATACAGCTTTAAGATTTGCGTCAGCGTTGATATTTCTCCTGTTCTTTGTATCCTGTAGTTTGTTCTTCTTGATGTATACCCAGAGCTTCTTAACGACTTCTGTTCTCGGAATTGACTTACTTCCCACTACCGCGGCTAAAGTGTCACTGATCTTCATGGGCTTCATGAAGGCCGGATTCGGCTTCCTTTTTTTCTTAACAACTTTTTTCTTAACAACTTTTTTCTTTGCTACTTTCTTTTTTGCAGCCTTCTTCTTCGCTTTCTTTTTTACTGCCATTCTGTCCTCCTCCTTTTAAAGGTTAATATTTAGTCCCCTGAAGGCCGGGACAAAGCTAAACTGCTAACCTGTTCTATGCTTTTTATATTTGATACAAATCTTATCAAAGTTTTTTACCACTTTACAATGAATATTTTCAGTCATGTATCTACAGCTTTTTTCTGTCATTGATACTATATACCATATTATTTACAGTGAATACAATAAGATTCTTTCAGTTAATACAGTTGGGCTGCAAGGGAATCGGCTCATTTTCATCCTATAGGCAGTCCAGGAGGAGATGCCGGAGCATATATTAACGGCCTAATTTACGTATAGTTCTGCCGCTTTTCATGTTCATTCCCTGAAGATATACCTTACCGGCGATATTTGTTATTGTTATCGGCTGCTGCTGTCAAAATTTGCGAGTCTTTAACGTTTAATAAAGTAAAACCGCTCTGATCAGCGGTTTCCTCTCAGGCGCAGAAGCCTTGTATTCTGCCGTTTTTTTTGGTAAGGTTAGGCGATGACATGATTTTAGGATTTGCTTCTGTCATATGAAGACATGAATTTGCCAAGAACGAATATTTATATTAAATTCCCTGTTATCGGGGTTTGCTGTGTGCTTTTTGCTCTGCTATTTGTTTCATGTGTTACCACGTCGGATAAACCGAAGATAAGCGATATCCAGAAGGCTGAAGCTCACTACAGGTTTGGTCATTCCTACCTGCAGAGCAATGATCTGAAAAAAGCGTTCGTAGAATTTCAGGAAGTAATAAAATTGAACTCCAGGGACAAGCATGCCTTGAGTGCTATCGGGCTGATCTATGCCAGCCCCGGATATAAAGAATATGAAAAGGCGATTAAATATCTTAAACGTGCCATATCAATAGACCCGAATTTCTCGGATGCGTATAATCAGCTGGGTGTTGCCTATTCATATTTGAATAAATATGAGGAGGCAATCAAGTATTTCAAGAAAGCTTTGGGGAATCCATTATATTTGCATCCGGAAAGTGCCTCGTCAAATATGGGGTATGCGTATTATAAAACTGGTGACTATATCAGCGCTGTCAGAATTCTAAAGGAGGCGATCTCAAAATATCCTGATGACCCGAGATCTTATTATAATCTCGGTCTGGTATATTATAAGATCGGTAAGGTCAAGGCTGCGATAAAGGAGTTTAAAAGGGTCCTGAAGATAGCCCCGGGATATACCGCCGTTCACTGGGAGATCGCGAATGCATATATGAGAGAGGACAATAACTTAAAGGCGACTGAGTATTTTCAAAAGTTCACGGAAGGCAGTCAGGACGATGAAAAAACCAGGAAGGCTCTGGAATATATAGATCTTCTGAATGAATAACAATCAGCTTTTTTCTTTTGTGTTCAGGAAGTTTTTATTCGAATAATATAAATAATCAATTATCAATATTAAACAGTTGACAAATTTTATTTTTTACTGGTATCGTTCATCTTACCGTTTTTGAATAGAAATCATATAATTAATTATGAAAAAAGGAGAATTTTATGACTAAAGCTGAACTTATTGATATAATTGCTGGAAATGCAAAGGTCTCAAAGGCTGCCGCAGGCAGGGCTATAGATTCTTTTATCAAGGGTGTCACTAAAGCCCTCAAGAAAGGTGAAAAAGTGACACTTGTTGGTTTTGGGACTTTCTCAGTATCAAAAAGAAAGGCCAGAAGAGGTCGTAACCCGAAAACAGGTTCGGAAATCAAGATTCCCGCTACAAAAACTCCCAAGTTTACTTCTGGTAAGGCGCTCAAATCTGCAGTCAAATAAATCAAAGAGACCAGTAAAACCGTTTTCTTTGATTTTACTTAGGGGAATTTTACCTGCAATCTTTGAATATTAGTTGATAATCCTGATTTCGCATCTATGTCTATCACAACTGCAGCGATTATGGAAGGCCCTTTTGCAGTCTCAAAGCGGGCAGGCATATAAGTGAGGAATTTTTTTATTATTAGGTCTTTTTTTATTCCTATGACCGAATTGAGCGGTCCGGTCATTCCTGCATCCGAAATAAATGCTGTTCCATTTGGAAGAATTGTTTCATCCGCGGTCTGTACATGTGTATGAGTACCGATTACAGCGGTTACTTCTCCGTCAAGAAACCACCCGAATGCAGATTTTTCAGATGTCGCTTCAGCATGAAAATCAACAATAATATTATTGGTTATTTCTTTTAGCTTTGCGATTTCCTTCTTTGCTACTTTAAAGGGATTTTCAGCCGGGCCCATGAAAACTCTTCCGGATATATTCAGGATCGCAATCTTTTCACCAGCAGGCGTATTTACAACTATACTTCCCTGTCCGGGAACATCTTCCGGATAATTTGCAGGTCTCAGCAGCCTGTTCTCATCCGCTATATAAGATACAGCCTCTTTTTTATCCCAAATATGGTTGCCCGATGTAAGGACATCAACGCCAAGGGAAAAGATCTCTTCACCAATGGCTTTTGTGATGCCGAAACCTCCGGCAGCGTTTTCAGCGTTGGCGATTACGAGATCAAGCTTCAACCGGTCAATGAGTTTAAGTAAACCCTGTTTCAGGGCCTTTCTGCCGGAATCTCCTACAATGTCACCTATAAATAGAACTTTCATGATTTAAAATCTCGGTTATGGTTAAGGTTGCGATGCCGGTTTGGTTAAATGGGTTAAGTATTTGGTGTTAACTTTACCCTGACCCAACTACCATACCGGCTTCCCTGCCTGCCCGCCACCATGCCAAACAAACCGGCAGGCAAGCATTACAAGGCGGGTAAACCGGCAGGCAGGCTGACCATTACCTTTTCCGATCTTTTACCTCGCGTATTTTACATACCTGGATTCCCTGATCACGGTAATTTTGATCTGGCCTGGATATGTCAGTTCCTCTTCTATCTTTTTTGCCAGGTCTCGGGAAAGCTGGGCAGAGAGGTCGTCATTTACTTCTTCAGGTCTTACTATAATTCTTACCTCCCTGCCTGCCTGGATGGCGTAACACTTATCTACACCATCAAAGGATGTAGCGATCTCTTCCAGTTTTTCAAGCCGTTTAAGATATCTTTCCAAAGACTCTTTTCTGGCACCAGGCCTTGCGGCAGAAAGAGCGTCAGCCGCAGCTACCAGGGCTGCTTCAACAGTTATAGGATCACCTTCGCCATGATGTACTTCGATGGCATTGACTACTTTGGCGTTCTCTCCGTATTTCTTGGCCATTGATGCGCCTATTGCCTGATGTGACCCTTCATGCTCATGGTCAATTGCTTTACCGATATCATGGAGAATACCTGCCCTTTTGGCGAGTTTAATATCCACCTTTAACTCGCCGGCCATAATGCCTGCCAGATATCCAACTTCTCTGGAGTGTTGAAGCACATTCTGGGCATAAGATGTTCTGTATTTGAGCCGTCCGACAAGTTTCACAATTTCCGGGTGAATGCCGTGTAACCCCAGATCAAATATTGCCTTATCGCCCTCTTCTTTTATGGTGACTTCAATTTCTTTTTTTACTTTTTCAACGATTTCCTCGATTCGAGCAGGATGGACCCTTCCATCGGTTATAAGACGCTCCAGCGAGATCCGGGCGATTTCTCTCCTTACCGGATCAAAGCTGGACAATAAAACAGTTTGGGGAGTGTCATCAATAATTAGTTCAATCCCGGTAGCTGCTTCAAGAGCCCTGATATTTCTGCCTTCCCTTCCAATTATCCTGCCCTTCATTTCGTCGCCGGGGAGGGAGACAGTAGATATGGTATTTTCACTTACATAGTCACTGGCATAACGCTGAATGGCGAGACTTATGATCTCTTTGGATTTCCTATTGGCTGCTTCGACAGATTCGTCCTCAATTCGCTTTGCGATCTTGGCAGCTTCAAATCTGGATTCGCCTTCGATCCGCTCTAAAAGCTGTGTCTTTGCCTCTTCGGAGCTGAGATTGGAGATTTGTTCAAGAAGTTCTTTCTGCTCGTTGAGAATCTTTTCGTAATTTGTTTCTTTTTCAGTCAGTTTCTTTTCCCGGTTATTGAATTCTTTTTCCCTCCTGGTGAAGGTTTGCTCCTTTTTATCGGCCTGCTCCAGTTTTTTGTCAAGCATTTCCTCTCTGTTACGGAGCCTTTTGTCCAGCCTGTTTACTTCCGTCCGCTGTTCTTTAAGATCTTTTTCAACTTCAATTGTTGACTGAAAAATTTTGTCTTTAGCGGCAAGTTCAGCTTCTTTTTTAATGGCTGCCGCCTCTCTCTTGGCATCCTGCAGGAGTCTATGGGTTTTATGTTCAGCGTCTTTCAGTCTCTTACCCGATGTTTTTCTGAAGTATAAAGCTGAAAGAATAAAACCCAGGGCAAACACAACTGCCAGGGCAAGAGGGATATATAAATTGCTGTTCATTGTATAACCCTCCTTTTCTGCAATCTTTTCTTTAATATTTTTTCAAAACCTTCCTCCGTAGGATTAAAGAACGTTTTTTTCCCCGGAAGATATTCCTGATCAGAAGACTGACCCTTATGATCGTGCGGGTATTTGTATCCTGCGGCACCGAGACGGGATGCGCCCTGATAACTGGTGTCTTTTAGATGTGAAGGGACCTGTATCGATCTTTCCTCCCGAATGTCTGAAAGAGCATTATCAATGCCAATATAGGATGCATTGCTTTTTGGCGCCATGGAAACATATATTGCAGCCTGTGACAGCGGAATGCGCGCTTCGGGCATACCGATCGATTCTGTCGCGCGCATTGCCGCAACGGCAATCTGAAGAGCCATCGGATCGGCATTGCCTACATCTTCGGAAGCGCAGATTACGATCCTTCTTGCTATATATAGGGGGTCTTCGCCTGATTCGATCATTTTCGCCAGCCAGTAAAGTACGGCGTCAGGATCCCCGCCTCGCATGCTTTTTATGAATGCGGAAATGGTGTTGTAATGCTCATCCTCGCTGTAATACAGGGATTTCTTCTGCAGAACTTCTTTTGCCAGTTCCATGTCATAACATGCGCGGTCTGTGCTGTTTATGATAAAAGTCCCAAGTTCCAGGGCATTTAATGCTCTTCTGGCATCGCCCTCAGATATTTTGCATATAAAATCTTCTGCGTCAGGTGTTAAATTAATATTATATTTCCCAATGCCTTTTACAGTATCCTTCAAGGCTCTTTTCAAAAGGGTTTTTAATTCGCTTTCGTTTAAAGGCAACAACTGAAATATCATTGACCTTGAGGATAATGCCGGAATTATCGAAAAGAAAGGGTTCTGGGTTGAGGCGCCGATAAGTGTCACATTTCCTGTCTCAACATCAGGCAAGAGGGCGTCCTGTTGAAGTTTGTTGAACCTGTGTATCTCGTCAATGAAAAGAATGGCCCTCTGTACTCTTTTTGCCTCTTTCAATGCATCTTTTATGTCGTTCAGTCCGCTGGTGACAGCATTAAGAGACAAAAATGCGGCCTTGGTCCTGTTCGCAATAATATGTGCAAGCGCTGTTTTGCCTGACCCTGGCGGTCCATAAAGAATGAGCGAGACTATGGAGTCTTTTTCTATGGCTTCTCTGAGAGGTTTTCCATGGCCGAGGATATGAGACTGGCCTACGAATTCCTCCAAAGATGAAGGCTGCATTCTCCACGCGAGCGGAGCTGTTCTGTCAGATTTAAAAAGTTCCATTCTGTCACGGGGAATTTCCCCGTCCTCCTATGCCGTCTGACATAGTACTGAACGGCTTGTGACAGAATAATCTTATCCAGGCGGAAAGACGAAACTATGAGGATTATATGATTTTATAGGATATACTCCGTTCGAATCCTTTTTAAACTTCAGGATATAATGAAAATTATAATTATTTAAAAGATTAACGGAGTTGTTAAACCTGTTTGTCCTGTTTATCATTATCCTTACCTGGTAAGTCATAACTGTCACAGCCAGCAAAAACAGCAATAATCCCGCAACTGCGGGGTTATAAGCCCCACCTTGTCGTGTAGAAGGTAAGCTTGAAACCCTATTTACATAGGTGGGCATCTCGAAGACAGGATTAGGATATCTCCTAAACGGAGAACTCACACTTGCCTTACTCTGATTCCCTGATTGATCTAATTGACGGTTCAAGTTTTCCACCTATCACGCACAAGGCAGGTAATTACCTGCCTTCATGATACCAGAATACAATCCTGATATTCAAGTTTCGCTTTATTATACAGTGCTGATTATTCTATTTTTGCCACCAGTGGAAATATAAGGTCTTATGACGCCAGAACCCCCTGATTTAAAAGAGATTTTCTTAGCTTTTCCCTGTTAGAATCTTTCATTGCGCATAAAGGGAGCCTGACATCTTCTTTTATTTTCCCCATCATGCTCAGCGCTGTCTTTGCCGGTACAGGGTTTGTCTCTATAAACATCGCCTCATTAAGGGGCTCGAGTTTGAAATGTAATCTCCTGGCCTCGTCAATATTGCCCTCATCCCATGCACGGCACATGTCAGATACATCACGGGGCGAGATGTTGGCTGAGACAGAGATCACGCCTTTTCCTCCAAGGGCCATAAGAGACAATGTGGTAAAGTCATCACCTGAGATAACCGTAATACTGTCTCCGCAGAGGCGTATAACCTCGCTAACCTGCTTCATACTGCCGGTAGCCTCTTTAATTGCTTTTATATTTTCGATCTCAGCAAGCCGTGCCACTGTTTCAGGCAGCATATTTACTCCTGTACGACTGGGTACATTGTACAGAATTATCGGAATATCCACTGTTTTCGCAACCTTTTCGTAGTGAATGTACAGGCCTTCCTGTGAAGGTTTGTTGTAGTAAGGTGTTACAAGCAGGACGCCGTCCGCACCCAGGGCCTTTGCCTTTTTAGTCATGGTTAATGTCTCGTCTGTTGAATTCGCCCCTGTACCTGCAACAACAGGGACCCTGCCGTTAACTGTCTTCACAGCTATTTCAATGACTTTGTAGTGTTCATCATAATCAAGAGTTGACGCTTCGCCTGTTGTGCCGCAGGGTACAATGACATTTGTCCCTTCTGCGATATGCCACTCTATCAGATCTATGAGAGCCTTTTCATCGATTTTGCCGTTTTCAAATGGTGTAACAATCGCTACTGCAGAGCCTTTAAACATGGTTTCCTCCTCTTAAAGATAGTGCTGATTGTTAGATTTTATGGCAACCGCAAAATAAGGTCAAGTTCAAACTGAAATGTAGTAAGAATCTCAGGTTTCAGTTTGACACTTAATCAGGCGTTCTGATATGTTCTTTATTACCGGAAAGGTTTTTACATACAGAACTGTAAAGGGGTTGTTAATGTTTGATCTCGGCATCCAGGAACTCATATTAATATTTGTTGTGGCCCTTCTTGTATTCGGACCTAAAAAGCTCCCGGAACTGAGCAGGGCGTTAGGCAGGGGAGTCAGGGAGCTGAAGATTGCTCTCAGGGGAGTAAGAGACTCTTTTGAAGAAGCGGAGAGTCAGATAGAGGAAAGTATTCACGAAGAAACACAGGCCGGAACAGTTGATGAGGACAAAGATAAGAAATCCGCTGAGGCCGGAACAGTTGATGAGGACAAAGATAAGAAATCCGCTGAGGCCGGGACAGAACAAAACATTTCCGGCAATTCCGGGGAAGAAGCCGGTAACAAAACCGACAATGGATAAACTGCCCTTAACCGAACATCTTGGTGAACTCAGAAAAACACTTGTTGTGTCCCTGAGTGTTGTTGTTGCTGCCGCTTGTGTCTGTTTTTATTTTTCCGAAGATATCTTCCGTCAATTGACTTTTCCTTTGCACTATTCTTTGGGTCTTTCATGGGATGCACCGTATCTCTCTCTCATCCCATCACAATTTGGGGATTTTGAGCTTAATGTCCTGCGCCCGGCTGAAGCGCTATGGACTCATATTAAGATAGCCATTGTTGGCGCTATTGTGATCACTTTGCCTGTAATTTTTTACGAAATATGGAAATTTGTGGCGCCTGGTCTTATGAAAAAGGAAAAACAATACGTACTTCCTTTTGTTTTCGCGACAACTTTCCTGTTTATGATCGGCGCTTTTTTCTGTTTTTTCATTGTCCTGCCGTTTGCGGTCAAATTTCTTCTCACTTACAAGATGGAAAACCTTCAGATTAACTGGACTCTTGGTTATTATATAGACTTCTGCCTGAAATTCATTCTTGCATTCGGAGTTATTTTCGAAGTGCCTGTTGTGCTTGTTTTCCTGACGAGAATGGGGATTGTCACGCCGGACACGCTGGCTAAAAACAGAAAATACGCGATAGTCATGGCTTTTGTAGCTGCTGCACTGCTTACGCCGACACCTGACGCTTTCAATCAGACCCTTATGGCTCTTCCGATAATCCTGCTTTATGAAGCCGGCATACTGGCTTCAAGAATCCTTGATAAAAGGAAAAAAGACCGGGAACCTGAAAAAGCCGAGTAGCCGATAATATATTCCGGAAATAATTAATATCGGGTATAATTTAATAATTACAGGAGAAGCTAATGATCAGTCTCAGGGGGAAAAGTCTTAACGCTACTGCCAAGGATATTGCCGAGGGCTATGTAATTATCAATCCGATCTTTTTAAAACCACTTGATGGAGAATCGTTGAAGGGTCTTTTACACCAGATAATGAGAGTACAGGTGGAAATGAGAGGAGAAAAATTTCCTTTCAATGATGTCGGTGCCATCAGAAGAAGGAACATGCGGCTTCAAAGGCTTCATCAATCTCTGATGATAATCAGGAACTTTGCCAAAGAAAGAAGAATAAGAGGCATTTAGTGGGCTTCCGGTTTTATCAGAATGCCTTGGCGGCAGAGCTGGTTTAAGCAGGCCCGTCAGCCCGCAGTCTTTATTTTCAGTCTGTTATATTTTTCCTCGCCAACGCATTCTTTTGCAAAAGCGCACCACTCTATACATGTCGGGCTCATACTCCGGGTATTTATTTTACCGCAATGTTTGCACTTTGCCTCTGTCTCATCACTCCAGATCTCAACAGCATTATTGCAGTAGCGGCATTTGATATCTTCGGGTTTAGGTTGTCTTATCTCAATGCTTCCGGGGCAGCCCTGCTTAAACATGTTTCACCTCTTGTGGTTATTATAGTATAAAATAAATAAGCTAAAGTGTATGATTTAGGTCATATATGAAAAAGTTATTGGTTGTTAGTTGTTGGTTTTTGGTCTAACAACTAAACACTAACAACCGAGAACTGCAAGAAATTCTAAAGGAATTTCTTGCTAATATTGACCATAAAGTGTTCCTTGTGTTAGAAAAGGCAATGCAGGAAAAACAGAAACATCTTTCAGATATACCTTCGGTTGATGAACTTCTGAAAAGCCATTACGGCAGAATATGGCTTGGGCAATACCCGAGAAAGATAGTCCTCAGGGCCATAAGGGATGTGCTTGGGATAAAGCGCAAAGAGATTATTGAACGCGGTTCAGCAGACGATCTGTCTGTGAGCGCTGTTTCTCCTGACGTTGAACAGGCAATTCAAAAGCTCGCGGGCTATAAACTGAAACACCTGATAAATGCATCCGGTGTAGTGCTTCACACTAATCTTGGAAGGTCCATTCTGTCTGAAAAGGCCATGGTCAATATAGCAGAAGTTGCGGGCGTTTATTCAAACCTTGAATATGATCTTTCCAAAGGCAGAAGAGGCAAGAGATACTCGCACATAAAAGATATACTAGTAGAATTGACCGGTGCTGATGACGCGATAGTTGTTAACAATAATGCGGCTGCAGTGCTTCTTTGTCTGAACACTTTTGCAAAGGACAGGGAAGTCGTAGTCTCCAGAGGGGAGCTTGTTGAGATAGGGGGTTCTTTCAGGATCCCTGAGATCATGAGGTCAAGCGGAGCTATTCTTAGAGAGATCGGCGCTACCAATAAGACCCATCTTTCTGATTATGAAAATGCAGTCAGCGGTAATACGGCCCTTCTTCTTAAGGTGCATCAGAGTAATTATAAAATGCTCGGTTTTACAGAAGATGTACCGATAAAGGAAATGGTTAAACTCGGCAGGACTTATAGATTGCCGATAATGGCGGATCTTGGCAGTGGCTGTATGATTGATCTGGAAAAGTTCGGAATATATGGTGAACCTACTGTCCGGGATGTGGTAAAGGAAGGAGCGGATATTGTAACTTTCAGCGGAGACAAGCTTCTGGGCGGCCCGCAGGCGGGCATAATACTGGGCAGGAAAAAATTAATTGAAAAGATCCAGAAAAATCCGTTTCTCAGGGCTGTCAGGATAGATAAACTGACTCTGGCTTCTCTTGAGGCTGTTCTTATGCAATACCTTGATGAAGAAAAAGCGCTCAGGGATATCCCGACACTCAGAATGTTGACCCAGCCTTTGAATGAGATCAGGAAAAGGGCGGGGAAAATACTTTCAGCGTTGAAAAAAAGCGGCGGCGACCATGCGGAATTGCGGATAATGCCTAACAAGTCCCGTGCCGGCGGCGGTGCTCTGCCTGAGGCCGATTTTCAGACCTTTGTGGTATCGGTCAAACCCTCGAAAATATCACTAAAAGCGCTTGAGAAAAAGTTGAGAAACACCTCTCCTCCGGTAATAGCCCGGATCAGGGAGAATGCTATGGTGTTTGATGCCAGGACAGTGCAGGACAGTGAGGTCAGGACACTCGTAAATTGTATAGTATCGGCTTTATCGTAAATTTAAAGCGCTTGCGGGTAATAAAAGAATGTCATGAGCCCGGGAAGATGAGAAGTTAAGAGCCTGCGGGCCGGTAGGCAGGGATCAGATGTTGAGAATAAAATTCTTAACTTCTCATTTTGTATTATCGTGAGTGATCAACTCTTTAACTCTAAGGGATAAATGCGTTACGTTATTCTTGGTACAGCAGGACACATTGACCACGGAAAAAGCGCTCTTGTAAGAGCCATGACAGGTATTGATCCTGACAGGCTGAAAGAGGAAAAAGAGCGCGGTATCACAATTGATCTTGGATTCGCGTATTTAAGCTATCCCGACGGACTGAAGGTTGGAATTGTTGATGTTCCGGGACATGAGAGGTTGATAAAAAACATGCTTGCCGGAGCAGGCGGCATAGATCTCGTACTAATGGTCATTGCCGCTGATGAAGGCATAATGCCTCAAAGCAGAGAGCACCTGTCCATATGTGATCTGCTTAAAATAAAAAAGGGACTGATTGTTATAAACAAAACAGACCTCGTAGAGAAAGACTGGCTCGAACTTGTTACAAAGGATGTTAAGGATTTTGTAGACGGTACTTTTCTTCAGGATTCGGAAATAATTCCGGTTTCTTCAAAGACTGGAGCTGGTATAGACCTTCTGAAAGAGAAAATAAGAGAAATTGCCCTTGGCGTTGAGCCGAAACCTGTGGATGGAGTATTCAGACTTCCTGTAGACAGGGTGTTTACTCTTAAAGGTTTTGGTACTGTAATCTCCGGCACTGCTGTTTCCGGAAGCATATCCCTGAATGATCATGTTGAAGTACTCCCCCGCGGCAAGAGGTCAAAGATCAGGGGGCTTCAAAGCCACGGCGAGTCGATTGAAACAGCTTACGCCGGGCAGAGAGTCGCGGCAAATCTTCAGGGTATTGAAAAGGAAGAAATACACAGGGGGGATATTCTGGCATCACCGGGCAAGGTTATTCCCACCTCTGTTATTGATGCCAGGATAGAAATTTTAAAGGATGTACCGTTCGCAAGTCTGAAGACCCGGAGCCTTGTTCATTTTCACACCGGAACTTCAGAGCTTGTCGGCAGGATAATTATGTATGACAAGGAGGAGCTTAAACCCGGTGACAGCGCGTTTTGCCAATTCAGACTGATGCATCCATTGGCTGTCATGGCCGGAGACAGATATGTTATAAGAAGATTCTCTCCCCTGTTGACGATCGGAGGCGGAGAGATTCTTGATACTTCGCCCAGAAGAAGAAAAAGGAAGGACGGCTATAGTGACCTTGAAGTGTTTGAACAGGGCGGCCTTGAAGAGAAGGCCTTAATGAAGAGCTTTCACGCGGGGATTGCCGGCCTTGCCCTGTCAGACCTTGAAGGGTGGGTCAATGCGGGTTTAAATGAGATAAGAAAGGCAACCGGGACGCTTGTCAGGAAAGGTGAAGCGATTCAGGTTGATGACAGGCTTGTGAGCAGGCAGGCTTTTGAAGATTTTTCCGGCAGGATCAGTTCAACTATTAAAGAATACCACCAGAAGAATCCATTGAGGCCAGGAATGCCAAAGGAAGAACTCAGGTCTGTTTATAAATGGCTTCCCCAGAGATTTTTTGAGGGGCTTCTTGTCTGTGTTAGCGGCATTGTAATTGAAAAAGAGATCGTAAGGCTTGAATCGTTCAGGATAGCGCTTGGCGCGGATAAGGAGGGTGTGAAGGCCAGGATACTTAAACGCCTTGAAGGTTCGGCATTTCAGCCGCCGGCAAAGGAGGATCTTGCCAAAACGGTTTCAGTGACCGGAAAAGAACTGAGTGAACTTTTAAAGCTCATGGCTTCTGAGGGTACTGTGGTCAGGATAAACGACGCTGTGTATCTGCCGGCATCCAACTACTCGAAGATGATAGAGAAACTTAAGGGATTTTTTACGAAGAAAAAAGAAATGACTGTCGGAGAGTTTCGTGATATATTGGGAACTTCGCGAAAATTCGCCCTTCCTTTTCTTGAATATCTTGACAGTAACAGGATCACCCTTCGTGTTGGGGAAGTGAGAAAATTATTGCTTAAATAAGGAGTCTACCCTGCCTCGCTCCATTGCGGTCTTCAGAGAAAGACCGGAGAGGTACTAGATCTTTTGAAGGGAATTCAGGTCCAATACTGCTCATTGGCTAAACACATTCCGGCTTAATCTCAAGCGTCAGAGTGCCTTGTTAAAAGGGCAGGTTTTTTGTATACTCACTGTCTATAGGCGTAATAGCCGCATAACGCCTAAATACCGGCTGAAATTCAGTTATTTAATGAGGTGTGGGAATGAAAGCATTAATCACCGGGGGTGCGGGGTTTATAGGTTCTCATCTGGCAGAGGAACTTCTGGAAAACGGCCATCAGGTTTTTGTAATAGATGACCTTTCCACCGGTACTATTGATAACATTGAACATCTGAAAGGCCAAAAAGGCTTCAACTATACTATCGATTCCATTATGAACGCACCTTTGCTGGCTGAACTTGTGGATAAGTGTGATGTTATATTTCACCTTGCCGCTGCCGTAGGGGTCATGTTGATCGTAGAAAGCCCCGTACGAACAATAGAAACAAATATAAAGGGAACAGAAGCTGTTCTTTTACATGCAAACAAAAAGAAAAAGAAAGTAATATTGGCTTCGACTTCAGAAGTCTATGGCAAGAGCAATAAAAAATTATTTAAGGAAGACGCGGACCTGATACTCGGCTCTACTACGAAAGGAAGGTGGAGCTATGCCTGTTCCAAGGCCATTGATGAGTTTCTTGCATTGGCTTACTGGAAAGAGAAAAGACTTCCGGTTGTAGTGACGAGATTATTTAACATAGTAGGGCCAAGGCAGACTGGCAGATACGGCATGGTTGTCCCCAGATTTATAAAACAGGCGCTTGGAAATAAGCCGATAACTGTTTTTGGTGACGGCAGTCAATCCAGGTGCTTTACCCATATCAGGGACGCCGTGACAGCACTTATAGACCTTAGCAAAACAGACAAAGCTGTTGGAGAGGTTATAAACCTCGGCAGTGACAATGAGATTACAATAGGTGATCTGGCCGGGAAAGTTAAGGAGACAGTCAACAGCAAGTCGGACATACAGTATATTCCATATGATGAAGCGTATGAGGAAGGTTTTGAGGATATGATGAGGCGTGTTCCTGATCTGAAAAAGCTGAATAGTATTACAGGGTATAAGCCAAGATATTCTTTAGATGATATTCTCAGAGACACAATAGAATACTATAAGGGCCGTTAAAAAAATTGCGCTATTTTGTCCCGTTTATTTTTTCCGCCATCCTGTCGTTGATCCTTACAAAGCTGGTCAAAAGGACTGCCCTTAAATACGGAAAGGTTGCATCGCCAAGTGCAGACAGGTGGCACAGCACACCCACAGCTCTTTTCGGCGGGATAGCCATATACGTGACGTTTATAGTTGCAGTACTGCTCTTTGTAATCCCTTTTGAAGTAAGGTTCGTTGGCATTTTAGCAGGAGGCTCCATTCTGTTTGCAGCCGGCCTGGCGGATGACTTGAAACCGGTCAAACCTTATACAAAACTGCTGATCCAGATAGCCGCTGCGATTGTCGCCATTTTATTCGGGGTAAAGATGGAAATGTTTCCACCTCTTGTAGCAATACCGTTGACAGTCCTCTGGATGGTGGCAATTACGAATACATTTAATCTGCTTGATAATATGGACGGGCTGTCAGCAGGGATCGCCTTTATTACAGCCATGGTTCTCGCAGTTGTGTCCGCTATTCAGGGGAGGACTGAGCTTGTGGCTGTTTCAGTTATCATTGCCGGCACATCACTTGGTTTTCTGAGATATAATTTTAATCCGGCAAGTATTTTTATGGGGGACTGCGGAAGTATGTTTCTGGGGTTCACTATCGGAGCGCTTACCATAGTAGGCACCTATCATCATGCATCCAACCTTATTGTGACAATGGCTGTTCCCGTCCTTGTTATGGCCATTCCGATCCTTGATACCGGCCTTGTAACAGTTATGAGAAAACTTACCGGCAGGGCTGTATCGCAGGGCGGCAGAGACCATATTTCTCACAGACTTGTTGTGCTGGGATTATCAGAAAGGCAGGCCGTGCTTCTCCTGTATCTGCTAAGTATTGTTACCGGAGTTATTGCAATCATATATCCTTATTTTAATTTCTATGTGATTACGGTGATCGGCATTCTGGTCCTGATCGTACTTTTTTTTCTTGGTGTATTCCTCGGCGAGACAAAGGTCTATTCAGAGGAGGAAATGGATATTGCAAAAGAAAAGATCATGGGAAAGAGCAATCACGTTGTGTTTAACACCACGATTTTTTATAAAAGGCAGATGGTAGAAGTCCTGATAGACTTTATACTTATTACACTCGCTTATGTCTCAGCTTATCTGCTCCGTTATGAGGGAGTGCTTTCTGAAGGGAACCTCCAGCTTATTACAAAATCTCTGCCGATAATTCTCCTTATACAGCTTGCTGTTTTTTATTATTTCGGCCTTTATAAAAAGATCTGGAGATACTATGGTCTGTCTGACGGCGTGGCGATTTTTAAGGCCGTGACACTTGGTACACTTATCAGTGCTGTTGCTCTTGTGATGATGACAAGGTTTGCCGGATATTCAAGGGCTGTTTTTATCATTTACTGGATGACCCTTATGTGTCTTGTGACGGGTGAAAGGGTTATTCTCAGACTTTTGAGGGAGCATTTTGCGGAGATCCGGAAATCCAGGGGAAAGACGGTACTGATATATGGAGCCGGAGATGCCGGCAGTTCGCTTTTAAGGGAAATTAAGGACAATCCCGAACTTAATTTAAAAGTCGCTGGATTTATTGATGATGACAGTAAAAAGATCGGCAGAAAGGTACGAAGTAAGACAGTCCTGGGTTCCTGTAATGATATCGGCAGGGTAGCGGATGAGACAGGTGCAGAGGAGGTCCTGATTGCTATTTCAAAGCTGGATAGTAAAGACCTTCAGAGAATAATTGACACCTGTGAGAAAAGCGGTCTTCCATGCCGGAAAATGGGAAAGATACTGTAATTTCTAACAAAACAGGATAGAACTGAGCCAGCCATAATTGTTGTGAATAAACAGGGCAACTGCCTCCTATTACTTACTCCTGCTATGGAGCAGAAATGTAATGAGGTTATATTTATTAGATTCGCTCGCATAAGCTCACTGCGTCATTTGCCATAATCGACGGTATCTCTGTTTTCAAGATTGGTTTAACAGGAAGTCTGATTCTTATGCGCTGCTCCTAAGAAAGAGCAGAAATGTAATGAATTTATATTAATTGTGTGTTCCCTTTGGAAACCCTAATGATAGGATTAGCTTATTTAATCTTCCCTCCGGGAATCTAATGTAAGGATTTTTCTTTTTATTCATATTAGTTCACTA
>VAPC010327720.1_pt1 | contig 25680 bp, 9 predicted proteins | sample 3395121 | NCBI WGS metagenome assembly VAPC01 (sample SAMN08290434, study PRJNA428436) | hydrothermal vent metagenome | isolation source: Deep-sea hydrothermal vent chimney | place: Indian Ocean: Southwest Indian Ridge | depth 1711 m m
AATATCATCACCCAATGCTTCAACTTTCACATGGGCATGTCTTCCATTTTCTGGTCCACTGATGAGAAGAATAACTGCAACTCTTTGCTGAGTGTATTTGCCCTCAGCATAACCCCTGATTGTGCCAATGAATTCTCCACCGACAATTTTCTCTTCAGCATCAACGATATGAAAATTCTTGGCAGGGAGTATCTTCTCAGCTTTTGTATACAAGACCTGTGCATTCCAGTCCATGGTCTGATCTTGCTGCGTTTTTTCCAATCCTGTTAATATAAGTTCGAAAGCCTCAGTTGTTTTCTTTGTGGGTTGCAGAAGATCACAGACCGACCGGATTAGATAAGGCTCTACATTTACAGAGTGTAGTTGGTCAAGAAAATCAATGTAAGAAACCGTTGCTACCATCTTTCCTTGCACACAGTCTTTCGTTGGATAGAGAGTGAAAAGTGGACTTCGAAAGCCACCAACCTCAATTCTGGATATGGATTTTACACTCTCTCCAGCAAGCTCCATACAATCTTGCGGATATGCTACAATACTGACTGTCACATTTGTGATTACATAGCCAGTGTCGTTCTTGATTTTAACCTTGTAATCGAACTTACCGCCAACTATCTCGCATCCTCTAAGCACTTGAACACCAGCGACTGGGTCTGCGTACCCCACAGAAACTTCCAATGTTTCAGGCAGGTCAACTTCTGGTGCTTCAGTAGGAGGTTTGATTTTATCATCTTGCATCTCATTGTATGCTCTTTGCATTGCTTCTGCATGATCTGGTGGAATGTCCAGAACTGTTTTTCCATGAAGAGAGCAAAGAAGCACAACTCTATCCTCACGACCACGTGGTTCAATGTAAACGAGATCCAATGATTCATAGCATTCAGGGCATTGGTAAAGACGTTTGTACAAACCAGAGAGGGTTTCTTGGTCAAGACCGGGAATGAATAGTCTCTTGCTTCGATGTCCATTACGACATTCAGTATCGAACTCGATGAGATGTCTTCTTTCTTCAACATCACGGACATTCAAAGGCATACTGCATTTTTCACAACTTAGACTTCGTATAATTGAGGGCATTCTATCGAGTGATGGTTCAGATTCCTCAATCATCTTGAAAACAGCAGGTGTTGCTTCACGAGTCATCACACCATGAATTGGACAGACTACTCTGAAGTCCACTTTCTTCTTGCTCTTCTTCTTGTCTAGAATATGTGTCAGATGTCCACACACGTCGCAAGTCATGATTGCACGTGTAATCCGTTTCACAATGGATTCGTTCCACGTGAGTGGTAAGACTCTAGTAGAAGTGTGCTTGGTACCCGGACAGACACACTTGAGTCGATATCCTTGTTTACTCTCTTCAATCCCTCTGATTGCGAGAGGCTTACGACATTCATGAGAGGTCAATGTAGAGTTCAATACTGCATCTTCAGGTATTTCTGAAACTGCCTGTTGGAGTAAGTCCAGCTGAGTACTGAGAATGTCTTTCTTAGCAATACCGTGAAGCGGACATGAGGTATGGACTCTTGCACTATTTCCTCGCTTTTCCACATGAGCGATGTGTCCGGGGAGGCCACACTTTTCGCAGTGTACTACTCGTTGAAGGATATTCTTGAGCAGTGTTGTGTCGATACTACTGGGCAGGTATCTGATTGCCTTGTGTCCATTTGCACATCGAGTGTCGACCTCTAGAATTCCTCGACGTTGATCAATCTCATTTACTGCGTAGACAAGTCCACATTGCGGACATCTGAAAGAATCGATTATCGAGCGGGGGCTATCAACATCTGCACCTACAAGGTCCACAGTAGAACCAAAAGATCGGGGAAACTCACGTTTCTGAGGTCCATGAATTGGACATAGAAAGAGGGACTCAATCTTGTTTCCATGACCTCTTTCTTCAATGTGAGTCATGTTGGACCCGCAATCTGTACAAGTGTACAATCTCTTGAATACGTCAGATGCCATTTCCTTTGCTTGGTGATCGGAGAGACGTCGAACGCTCTTGTGACCTCTCAGACACTGGACGTTCATTGTTAGGATTTTATCCTTCATCTCTGCACTATGGATGAAGAGGGGGTCACCGCATCTCTTGCATTGAAACAATTCTGAACACCTCTGATAGGGAAGATGTTGTCATGTGAGTTTGATTTCCAGAATTCACTATTAAGGGAATTTCCGGTAGGCTTCTGGGGAAGAGCCCAGTCTATTGTTCAGTTGAATCTGTTTCGTCTTCTGAAGGTTTTTCTGGAACTACCTCAGTAGTTACATCTTCAGGCTCCGCCTTGGGTTCATCTTTCTTCTTCTGTTGTGACTCCAAGAAATCCTCAAGGTTCTTGACAACAGGAATGTCAATTCTCTGAAGTGCAACTGAGAATGCATAGAATAACAACAAGACTCCACCAAATACTATAATCACAGGTCCAATAAATAATCCAACTACTGGAATTAGTAAGATGTAGTATCCAACAATTTGGATTAGTCCACCTATGAGTAATCCTGGAAGAACAGAGGATACTGGTCTACTCATTGCAGCCTGAGCAGTAGCTATGATTGTAAGTGCAAACCCGGCTACCATGAAAAATGGTCCAATGAACCAGACATAGTATCCCAGAATCCAAAACACTGCTCCAACTAGGATCAGCAAGAAATTTTTTGATGTTGAAATCTGCTTAAATACTTCTAATGGTTGATCACTCAACGTCCTCACCAACGTGTACAAGTAGCAAATCAGAGATATTATGTATTGTGGAGAATAGAATAGTTATTGACTTCCTGCTGTATCAACACTCTCCAAGACCGCATCTGCAGATTTCTTCAATTTCGACCTGTAACCCCGTGAGGTATAAACACGAACCGGTTTCAAAATCCTTGAAAAACTTCTTGCTACAGGACTGAGGTCTGTCACTTTCCAGAACTCATATCCTCCCGAACCACGTTCGAAGAGTACAAGGTCATCAAGATTGAAGCGTCCGGGGTAGTATGTGACTGATGCACGATCTGGAAAATCGATATAGACATTTCCAGGATCAATTCCAGCATCATCAGCAATCTCTTTCTCGATTTCGTATAACCCATCTGGTGTTGACAACTTAGACAGAAACACAGGGTCCGATAATGCTCTTGAACTGACTAGTTTGATAAGATTCCTCCTACTGTAATCACTATAGATTCGAATTGATTTACGCATCTCGTCTGTATCATCAGGTTCATCGTGCAGCAGACGATGGAGAAACGTCAGGTCATCACAAAGAAAGAATTGAGAGGGGTCTTCTGTGGGTAGCGGAAACAATTGTGAACCAACTTCATCTAACACTCTAAGCAGCATGAGTTCAGCAGCTCTTACAGTCTTGTGAAAATACACAGCATCGAACATGTTAGCTGACGCTGAGAGGTATGATTCAAGAGTGAACAGAGAACTACGTTCCACAGCTATCTTGTTCTTCGCAATCCGTGTTGATGAAAATAGTCGTCTGAATTCAAGTTGTGCGTATTCAACACCTGCAAAGTAAGAATCTCGTTCCAAGTCGTCAATCAACTCGGGATTGATGGGGCAATGAACCAGGTCCAATCGGAGACCTTTGAGTGGTATTCCCTTCCTAATCAGGTCTTTAGTTTCGGACTTGCTGAAGCCATGTTTCTCTACCAAATCTCCAACTTCAGTTTTATCGATGATTATCTCACAAATTTTAGCCCTGTCGATTCCACGAACGGATAGATACTCATCTGAAACATTCGCCCATGGACCGTTAGTGAGCATCAAGAGGAGCGACGCCAATCTGCCCTTGAGTACATCATCCAACTCGCCCCCAAGGTATTCAATGAAGAGTTCAGTCATATGCATGAATCCGAAAGTTCGTCCCATGAGGGACATAGCTGCGCCGGGATAGACAAGAGAAATTCCAGCAGGTCCTAGAATGTATCTCAATCTTTGACTTAAGCGCAAATCTATGATATTTTTCTCCAGTTCAGTAATGGAAATGTACCCATGGATTGGGTCTTTAATCTTGAGAACGGAGGGCAGATCTATTATTGGCATAAGATTTCAACCACTTAAAGCAAAAAGAAACCGTATAAAAAGGCTTCAAATACACTACCAATTGCTCCTAGGAGAACCTTCTTGAAGGGTATTGTACCGGTGAAGATATCATGAAGCGGTTGTGGCACCTGAGTTTGCTGGTTACTTTACTAATCATACCATTAGTCCCAGGTGCACCTATTTCACCAACAGAAAATGTGATACAGGCCGAGGTTCCAGCAGGCATCAACACAAGAGTGCATGGCGAGGATTTCTCAGGGGATATTTACAACGAAGTTTCGCAATCTGGATATAGAGAATTTGTCCGGAGGATTTCTGAGAACGGATCCAGATACATTATGGACTACTCTATGGCAACACGAGGGACCAACATGCACGCTAGGAATTACATTATTCAACAGCTCGAAGAGCTCTCGTTGGAAAGAATCGAAACTGAAATAATCGGGAGTTGTCTGAACGTTGTGGGTAAACTACCCGGGTACCTGCCTGGAAATAATCCGGCATTTGCAATAACTGCTCATTATGATTCTGCCCAAGGGTCTCCTGGCGCTAATAGTGATGGAAGTGGAATTGCTGCAGTTCTGGAGCTTGCAAGGGTATTATCGATGTATGAATGGCCGCTTGATATTTACTTCATTGCATTCAATGGACTCTATTCCCTGTCTGGCATGGAAGGTAGCCCACAGGTTGCTAACGAATTTAACAATAGAGGAATAGAGTTCCTGATGCTATACAATGTTGACACCCTCTTATTCCAAAACCCTGATGTTCCAAGGGATGAAAGGATTCAGTTTGGTTACAATATGGTAGGATATCATAATGGTCAATACTGGGCTGAACTAGCGCGGCAGATGAGCAACAATATTGGGCAGAATAGAATTGTACCTATTCCCTCGTCTAGTTTGGCTATATGGTCTTCTTCCGACCATTATGCATTCTATCAAAGGGGCTTCTCTAATGTTATATGTGCATTTGAATCCGGTTTTGCTGTAGATAGTTCTTATCTGAACTCATATGACACATCTACTAATCTGGAATTCAATTACAATCTCGGGCGTGAAACGACAGCTGTAATTGGAGCAAGCATAGGATTCACAATGAGTCGGGTTCTAGGTGAACCTTTGAAGACGGAACATGACTTCTCCCTTGCCAGTGGGCTTTGGGAGCAGATCTACATTACAGTGACAACTCCCACGATAGTGAACATCACAGCGAGATGGTTCGGGGGTCATTCATCGTTCTACCTGCTTGATCCAGCAGGTGCATTGGTCACATCGAGAGTATTCGATTACGCCTCTGCATGGGAGTCTTCTAATGTTTTGAATCAATCAGTGACTCAAAATGGACAGTACACTTTGATTGTGTATAATCAATATTACAGATCTATTGGATTTGAAGTCGAGATTTCTATTGAGACTGACATTGATGCAAATGGTGTATTGGATAGTCAGGAATATTGGATTGACGAAGCGCTTTTTGATTCGGATTTAGATTCTGATGGCTTGAGTGATGCCGAAGAGCTGTTTCTAGGTACTGACATGATGCTTGTTGATTCAGATGATGATATTATGCCTGACAAATACGAGGTGGACAATGGGTTTGACCCAAGAGACCCTTCTGATGCCAGCGAAGACGCGGATTCTGATGGCCTAAGCAATTCCCAGGAGTACATTGGTGGGCTCAATCCTCACTCTGCGGATTCTGACAACGATATAATGCCTGACTTATGGGAACTTGAGAACGGACTCAATCCACTGGTTAACGATGCGGACCTTGATTTCGACGAGGATGGGATTAGTAATCTTGATGAGTACTTGAACGATACTGACCCACAAGTACCCAAGGCTATGGAGATCCCCATTGAGTGGTACACGACACCAGTACTACTTGTTGCTGTAATCGGTATACTTGTTTATATTCGCAGACGAGAAGACCCGTGGAATTAGCAGAGGACGCGAGATGAAACAAGGACTACCAATATTCCTCATCTGTATGTTCATACTTATGAGTCCAGTCAATAGCGAGTATACTGTACTAGAAGATGTTTCTATTACCGAATATGTGCCAGCTGCGACCGCGGTGATTGAGAGAATCTATGGCATGGATTACTCAAATCAGATATTCAATTCAATAAACTTGAACTCATTTCGTAACTATGTCACCAAACTCACTGAGAACGGTTCAAGACCAGCAGGCGATACATCTAATTTAGGGCAAAATAATATTGCTGCAAGAAACTGGATTGTTGACGAATTGCGTGCAGTTTCAAATGGCAGAATCGAAGTGGAGGTGCTTGGAGACTACGCATCAGTCTTGGGTAAACTACCAGGATATTTGCCTGTGGAAGCACCAGCTCTCATGATAGGAGGTCATTACGATTCAGTTGGAAATTCAGCTGGAGCTAATGATGATGCCACAGGTGTGGCTGCAGCCTTGGAAATTGCAAGGGTGATGTCGATGTACAATTGGCCGTTAGATATCTACTTTGGTGCCTGGAACGGCGAAGAGATAGGTCTATTCGGAAGTGATGAAGTGTCGCGTATCTTGAGAGATAGAGATGTCGAACTTCTAGCATACTACAACATTGACATGTTACTCGTACCCGACCCTGAAGCGTCTACAGGAGAGGAAATTCTCATGGCATACCCCATAGGATTCTATCATGAAGGCAAATATTGGGCGGAACTGACAAGAATGATGAGTCAGAACTATGGTCAACATATGATTCAACCTATCATGTCTAGTGATTTCTCAGGCTGGCAGAGGTCGGACCACTGGCCATTTGTACAACGGGGATATACTGCACTCTTTGCTCATGAGAGTGGTTTTGCATACGACACAACCTATCATACTCCCCAGGATGTATGGAACAATCCACTTTTTGACTACCAGGTGGCTATTGAAGCGGTGAAAGCAATAGGAAGCGCCATGGCATTCACAATGGCACGGGAGTATGGTGAACCCACAAGACACGATCTTAGGTTTACATTAATCCCCAGTCATGAACGAAATTACACATTTGCAATTAGTGCTTCCACTACAATCAATGTAACTAGCCGCTGGTGGGGAGGAGGCACTGCTATCACACTCTATGATACGAATGACCAAATTGTAGCTCAGATGGTTGACTTCGATTCAGCACCCTGGGAACAAAATCAGATAATCAGTCAAAGCGTTCTTACACAGGGTCTCTATAGACTGCATGTTGCCAACTACGGTGGGACAAGTGTGGGACATGAAGTCGGAATTACCTATGAAACTGATATAGGTGGCAACGATATTCTCGATCATGAAGAGTTCTGGTTTGGCCAGGAATATTTCTCTATGGATTCAGATTTGGATTCGATAAGTGACGCTCAAGAGATGCTTATTGGTACAAACCGCTTTTCCAATGATTCGGATTCTGATACTCTTCCAGATTCATGGGAGATTGAACATGGTCTTGACCCCCTAGACCCAATCGATGCAGAGGCAGACAATGATTTCGACGGCGTGCTAAATACGGACGAGTATATCTATAATTGTGATCCAAATGAGCCGGATTCAGATTTGGATACAATGCCGGACCTGTGGGAAATCCAGAACAATCTTGATCCAACCATTGATGATTCTTTGGAGGATCCAGATAATGATGCGGTTACTAATGTGCAAGAGTTTGAGGATGGAACAGATCCGCATTACGTAGAATTTAGACCACAACGGCTCATTCTTCCAACACTGACAATTGGTTCATTTGCAGCTTTAGTAATAGTAGCATTTCAAATTAAACGTAAAAGAAACTAAACAGAAACCAAGGGCTTCACGCAGACATTATGTTCTCTGGGATTGTTGAATACTATTTTTCTTATGTGAAGGTCCGCATTAGTATATCCCATCTGTGTTGAATGAAATCCTCAATCTCCTTGATCTTCTTGTCATCCCGTTCTGGTTTGTAGAGATGAGAGAACCGACCCTGTGGTTTCAGGAACTCATCAATTGGTTTTCTCTTCTCAGGGTCCTGGAATCTCTTGCTGTGTCTTCCAAGAGTGAACTCTTCACCAATCCTTTCCCACTGAATCCAATACCCGGTTTCAACAGCGAGCTTTCCGATTTCAACGCCTTTATCGACGGGGTAGTTCCAGGCCTGAGGGCAGGGTAGGAAGATGTGTCCAAACTTCGGACCCTCAATCTCGCGAGCCTTCTGAAACTTCTCATAGAGGTCCCGTGGATAGGAAGTGTTGGAAGTAAACTGGTAGACGGGTTCGTGTGCAGCGACAATTAGGTCAAGCATCTTCTCGGACTCTGTCTTTCCAAACCAGGTAGTGGTTGTTTTTGCATGGAGCGGAGTTGCCGAAGATCGTTGAGTTCCAGTGTTGCTGTATGCCTGATTATTATAGCATATATACAGGAAATCTGTCCTCCTTTCAAGGGCACCACTTAGAGCCTGTAAGCCGATATCAAATGTACCCCCATCTCCAGCCCACACCATCACCATCGTGTGGTCGTTTCCTTTCACCTTCAGAGCTGCTTTAACACCCGAGGCTGTGGCTCCAGATGCCATAAATGCAGTATTCAGCACAGGAATCCCTAGACCGCTCTTTGGCCAGAGTGACTGAACAACGCTAGTACAGCAAGCAGGTACTACTTGGATAACGTCACCTTCAAGTGCCTTGTGAGCATGTCTGAGAGCCACCATATCCTGACAGCCCGCACATGCAGCGTTTCCCTTCAGCACGTATTCTTTGATGGGCATATCTTTTATCGCTACCACATAACTCACTCCATTAGATTGTGCCAGGTTTCTTCAGGTCCTAGCTCACCGCTCTCGCTCGCGTTGAATGTGTCCAAAATAATTGCCTTGATGTCAGGCACTGTCACATCGCGTCCTCCAAGACCTCCAATGTAGCTCTTAATCATAGGACGATACTTGGTGTGATACATTGAAGATCGAATATCGTTCGCAACAGGTCCACCAAAGCCGTAGGACACACCTCTATCGAAGCTGGCAAATGCATTCACTCGACTTCCGAGTTCACGTATCTTCTCAGTTGGGAAAGGTCGAATCATCCGTATCCTCGCATTTCCAACCTTGTAACCTTCTTCCCGGAGTTCATCCACAGCATCCTTTGCTTCTGCGCCAATTGAACCCTGTGAAGTGAATACTACTTCAGCGTCATCACACCTATGGCAGTCAATTGGACCACCGAAGTATTTTCCGAATAGTTTCTTGTATTTTTTCTCAACTTCTTCGTAGACTTTGAGGGCATTATGTGTACCCTCATGCATCATATAGCGGAATTCTTGATAGTGTTCTGGAAACACAATATTCCCATGCGATACTGGATTCTCTGGGTCCATCACCCAGTGAGGGGGCGTGTATGGAGGTAAGAACTTGTCTACCTCTTCAGGTTCAAGATAATCAAAAGGTGAGAGCGTGTGACTGAGCACAAAGCCATCTGCATTCACCATTACTGGCATGAGAACACGTTCATCTTCTGCTAGTTTGAAAGATTGAATGATTGTATGGTACACTTCGTCAACGCTTGATACATAGAACTGAATCCAACCTGTATCACGCTTAGAATAGGCATCGTCGTGTGACACATGAATATTCCAGCTCGGTGAAACGGAACGATTGACGTTGTTTATCACAATTGGTAGTCTTGCAGCTGCAGCCCAGTGGAGACCCTCATCCATCAATAGAAGTCCATTTGATGATGTAGCTGTAAATACACGAGCGCCAGTAGAGCTCGCTCCTATACAAGCGAAGATTGCAGAGTGTTCAGATTCAACTCTGATGAACTCCCCTTTGAAAATACCTTTCTCGTTCAGCAACGCTATCTGCTCAGGCACTGTTGTAGCTGGTGTGATTGGATATGCTGCTACTACCTCAACTCGAGCAGAAACCACGGTCCTTGCTGCGGCATAATTTGCACTCATGAGCTCAGTCTTCATACCTCACCAGTCCTCCTTTTTCGTTCATCTGTACGTAGCATCTCTATGCATCTCTTAGGACAGACTTGAGCACAGATTCCGCAGCCCTTACAATAATCATAATCTGTGTGAGGAGTACCATCCTCATCAACACTAATCACAGCCTCAGGGCAGTGTAACCAACAAATTCGGCATCTGTTGCACTCATCATAATCGACCACTGGATCAAAAGTGCGCCAGCTTCCCGTCTTACCTGTCGCACCAACCATAGGTTTGGAGTAAGACGTCTTTGGCATTTCCTTCCTGCTCTTTGGCTCAGTATTAACCTCGTTTACCAACCAGAACCACATCCAATTGAGCCTACAACAGCCCGCAACACGAGCTGGATATTAAGCGTTATGATAGTGTTGATTGGGACGTACTCAATTCGGTTTCCTTATCAGACCCACTAACTATGACTTATTCACTCAGTGAGGATGATTCGCCTTGGAGTTTACAATGACTCTAGTCCAGATGCCCTGTGAAGAAGGGAATCGAGAGAAAAACTTTGAACGGACAAAATTCTTGCTCGAGCAGAGTGAACCTGGTAGAGGGGTCCAGTTCATATTGGTACCAGAGTTGTTTGCCATTGGATTTCGAAACGAGGATTACACAAAAGAAGGACCTGGAATTCCGGGTCCAACAACGGATTTCATTTGTTCAATAGCTGAAGAACATCAAGCCTATACAGTTGGTACTGGCATTGAGAAAACAGGGAACAAATTCTACAATACACTCGTTATGGCAAAGCCAAATGGAGAGGTCCATGGAACATATAGGAAGATCCATCCATTTCAGGAGGAACGTGATGTATTCGAGGGTGGAAATGTGATGGCGATGTTTGAATGCTCCGGCATCAAAGTTGGAGTCGAGATATGTTATGATATCAGATTTCCTGAAATCACACGTAAGCTTGCTCTTGAAGGTGCTGAAATAGTCCTAGTTCCGGCAGCGTTCCCGAATCCCAGAAGTGAACACTGGAACACATTGGTACGAGCACGAGCTATTGAAAACCAATTATTTGTTGCAGCAACAAATCGGGTTGGTTTTGGTTTCGATGGTAAGAGATACTTTGGTCATAGTCAAGTAGTTGACCCATGGGGAGTAGTCCTTACAAAACTCAACTCTGAAGAGCGAATTGTTACAACCACAGGGGAAACGGAGATGATCGAGAGTGTTAGGTCACAAATCACTTGTTTTGCTGACATTGCACCTTCCGGATATGATAACGTTCACTGGTTCAGAGAGTAAAGAGATGAGCACAAGCGTTAAGAGAGTGATGGGATTTGCCAAGGTGATTTGGAGGAGTATTCGGTGTCTAGCCAAACAGACCTCATCAAGGAAACGGTGCGAGACTGGTTTTCACGAGAAGGAACAAAAGTTGAAACCATTTCAAATCCAAAAGCAGAGTTTTTGTTTAAGGTAAAGTTCAAGCGATATTTCTTCACTGTTGTTCGCCCAAACGATCAAAGATTCGTCCAGTTCGAATCACAGATCATGATATCACCGCAACACCAGAAACTCTTGACTGTTGAGAAGATGCGATCATTTCAGATGAATGCAATGAAGTTCAGCTTCCAAGAAGGATTCAACATGGGTTTCGTACAACCTCGTCCAGGACAGCCTGGACCACAACCACCAGGCCCAGGATTTGTTCTATCAGATAGACTCTATGATGATGCGTTCACAGAAGATCAGCTCTGGAAAACTATGCGTAAGCTTCATGGGGCCATTGATATGATAATTACATTACTCAATGAAACAACTGGACAGCCAGGAGTTAAACCGGAACCATCCACTGACGACGAACCTTCGTACTATACGTAATAGTGAAAAGCCGGACTGTTTTTCGGGAGGTATACATAGTAGCTCTCTTCAAATCACTGGATTTTAGAATGGGATACCTATAACAGCGGGTTAGGTTTCCCGCCGTTTGACATAGTGGTGTCTAATGATGAAGCAAATCCAGAAGAAGGAGATATGGTTCTCGAAATGCCATCGAGGTAGAGGAGTCATACCACTTCTTGGAATTCTAATACTAGGATTAACGATTCCTACACCACTTTCGACAGTAGACTATTACAATGCGGATTCAAGTTCTAATTTCCCTCAGCTCAATGATAGTGGAGTAATATCATCAGTAGGTAGTACTGGTAACGATATTGATTCAGTCATGATTTATTCTCGTAAGATTCAGAATCTAAATATTGACATAATGAATAGCTTTGCAAATACATCATCTCATTCCGAATCAATAGACCTCTCATCATATCAACTACCAGGCTGGACACTCTATGAAGTTAAGGTCGATGCGGATAATATAACTGCTATAGCAGAGAGTGAAATCCTGGGAGCTTCAAAGGATGTCAGCTCCTTCAAGATAGAAGAGTACAATACGTTATTTGGATGGAGTTACACTTCTTTGGCACAGGGATTCTATGAGATGCCACACGATGGTCAGCTCCTCAATTATTCCTTCTATTATGATAGTCCTATCTATAGTCCTGCACAACACGGTTGGGCATACTATTCTGTCCTCTCAGATTATCAAGACTCTTCAAGCAACGTGGTAGGATATACTCAATTGCCAACGCGAGTGATCTCAGGAGCTGGATGGCAGAATACCACGGTAGCTTCGGTCATTCTTGATGCAGATACAGAATATTACGTCATTATCAACGGTTCTGCATTGACAAAGACCACGTTTTATCCGGACATTCGATGGATTGCAGAAACCGCGGCAGGCGCCTTTACATCACAACAATACGACAGCCGGTTCTCTCTCTGGGGGACTTATTCATGTGAGGCGCTGTTAAACTACACGTACATCCCCTGGAACACAACTGCAAACGAATCTCTTGTATTTTCAGATCCCAGTTCAATTGCCCTCAATCTTAGCGGAACCCCAGTAAGTGGGTCCACATGGACAATTAGTTCAGCAAGTAACATTACTTCCTTACAGATTTCCACAAACCAGTCAGTTTCTATCGATTATGATTTAACTCTCAGATACAAGCAGGATACAACCTCGACGGTTTCGTGGTATGCAAGTACGTCAGGTACAGATGTAGAATGGAATATCACATCAATCCTTGATTATCCAGAACTAAGTGGATCACAAGATAAGAACTTGATATTAGTATTACCTGATGATTGGACTGCGAATCATCTTATCAATATAACAAATCCAACGCAGTATTATGACCATTTCTCCCAGACTGGTACCAGTGTGGAATATACTAACCTCGCTGATGAAACATGGATATTGAAATGCACTTCACCAAATTATCTACAATCTCTATCGAAATTTGATACAAGTGATGATAGCTCAATCAATTACAAAGTCAGTGTTTCAGTTACCATGGATATCAATGCTACAATTGAGAGTTCATTAGCTGATCCTGCCACAAATGGAAAAGCAAGCCTGCGAGTGTTTTATCAAAACTCTGTTGAATATGCTGAGAACTATTCTGTTACAGCAGGAAAATCATATCACCAATGGGATATATCCAATCAATCATCATCAAATGGATTGCATACAATAGATCTCTACTGGACTAATGGTACCGAAGTGGGTTATCTAACAAGTGATGTTCTTGTTTACTACGGAACAACTCTTGTTGCAGATGATTACTCCATAGATGCATTTACAGATGATACATTCTATATTGGAATAGATTTCGATCAAGTATTCCCGGTCGGGGGAATTGATGCATCTGCAGCAGATGTTACTTATTCATTCGGTTCTGTTGTGAACCAATCATTAACTGATCAAAGGAATGGTCGTTGGGATGCTACAGTATCAACAACAAGTATGACTCCAGGAACTCATACATTGAATCTCTATGCTGTAGGATATGCATTAGAAAATCGTAGTATAACAATAGATGTATCGCTCATTCACGATACTCAGATCCTGACAATCCTCTGGTCAAATACGAATGACATATCATATGTAGAAACTACTGAACTTTCGGTTGCCTATAATCAGGTAGGTGGCACTCCTATTTCGGGTGCATCAGTAAACGTAACAATCGGTTCTACAGTATGGCAACTCAACTGGGATGGAGGATCTGGAACGTATAAGATGCTTTTCAATGGAACCGATGTAGATCCGGGGTTTGGAACACACAGCCTTACAATCGATGCAGGAAAAGCAGATTACAAACCACAGAGTGATAATACTGAAATACTCGACGTTCATGAAGAGAGCACTATCTTCAATATTGAATGGACAGGGACCACTAGCATCACCTATGTTGAAAGTGTTACCCTTTATCTTGACTATCAGATGTCCAACACGACAGGTATTCCTGATGCCACGGTTGAGATAACAATCGATTCAGATGTCTATGTAATGAACTGGAATGATACAAGCAAGAGATACTGGTACCAATTCAATGGTAATGATTTACTTCCAGGATTTGGGATTAATTCGTTGACAATTGAAGCTAACAAATTTGGATATCAGTATCAGAGTGATCTCGTTCAAACTCTGACAATTACTGAAGAACCCACCACGCTGGTTCTTTCTTGGTCCAATACCAATAGCATTACTTACATCAATTCGACAACACTGATTGCTAATTTCACACAATCCAATGGAAGTCCAGTTATAGGCGCTGCAGTAAATGTCTCGGTTGGTACAGGATTCTGGCCTATGGATTATAATCCTCTAACATTTGTTTACGAATTGACCTTCAATGGAACTGATACAATCCCAGGATATGGAACATTTGGAGTAACAGTTCTTGCGGGAGATACAGGTTTTGTTGACAAGATCGACTCATCGCAGAGTTTCACCTGCTCACTGGAATCAACATCCATAACTGTAATTTGGTCCAATACTAATGGCATCACCTTCATCGAACAGACAACGCTCATCGTTTCTTACAGGATGAGCAACAATTCAGTAATTCCGATAGATGCTACAGTTAATGTTACGATAGGAGGTACTCGATGGGATCTTAATTGGGATGAAGGAACTGATACCTATCGTGTACTCTTCTTGGGCTCAGATGTGCCACCAGGATATGGCGTTCACAGTCTTACCATAAGAATAGGAAAGTATGGTTATGAGAACCATGTAGACTCAACTGAAACACTCACTCTAAGTTTGGAACCAACAAACCAGATCATAACATGGTCCAATACAAATTCAATCACATTCATTGAATCAACGATTCTCTCTGTAAATTACACACAATCCGATGGATCTCCTATTACGGGAGCAACTATCAATGCAACAATAGTAGGATTTACACCCTGGATCCTTATCTGGGATGAGGATTCTAAAACATATCAAGTAGAATTCCTAGGTTCAGACATACCTCCGGGTTTTGGGACTCATGATCTTACCATTAGGATTGGAAAGTTCGGTTATGTAAATCATGTTAATTCCACCGAAACTCTAACTTTGAGTGAAGAACCCACAACACTTGTTCTCACTTGGTCCAATACCAATAGCATTACTTACATCAATTCGACAACACTGATTGCTAATTTCACACAATCCAATGGAAACCCAGTTATTGATGCGACAGTAAATGTTTCGGTTGGTACAGGATTCTGGCCTATGGATTATAATCCTCTAACATTTGTATACGAGTTGACCTTTAATGGAACTGATATAATACCAGGATTTGGAACATTTGGAGTAACAGTTCTTGCGGGAGATATAGGTTTTGTTGACAGAACTAATTCTTCTCAAAACCTGATTGTTTCGTTAGAGTCAACTTCGATAACAATTACTTGGTCAAACACGAATAGTATAACATTCATAGAACAAACAACACTCATCGTTTCTTACAGGATGAGCAATAATTCAGTAATTCCAATAGATGCTACAGTTAATGTTACCACAGGTGTAACTCGATGGAATCTTAATTGGGATGAAGGAACTGATACCTATCGTGTCACATTCTATGGTTATGATGAACCACCTGGTTTTGGCGCACACGGGCTTACTATACGAATAGGAAAGTATGGTTATGTAAATCACGTTGATTCAACTGAAATACTCACTCTAAGTGAAGAACCGACAAGCATGCTCATTGCCTGGCTAGATTCAGCTACGATCACGTACCTCGAATCAACAACTCTTGTCGTGAATTATCGAATGAGTGATACCTCTCCAATTTCAGGTGCTACTGTTACTACTACAATTAGTGGTATTCCATATCCACTTACCTGGCACCCAGGGTCTCAAACATATCGTTACACTTTCAATGGTGCAGACAATCCACCAGGGATAGGAAATCATACGCTTACAATAGATGCAAACAGAACCGGATTTGTTTTCCAATCAGATTCTGGTGAAACTTTGAGGATTAACGAGGTATCAACATTCATAGTCATATCGTGGTCGAATACTAACACGATAACCTTTGTTGAATCAACAGTTCTAGTCATAAATTACACAATGAGTGATGGAACACCTGTAACAGATGCAATCGTCAATTCAACAATAGGAGTATTTCCAGCATGGGACATCGTGTGGGATGAAGGAACTGATACTTATCGTGTCACATTCTATGGAGATGATGAACCACCGGGATTCGGAAGTCATGATATTACAATTAGAGCAGATAAATTTGGATACAAGAGTTATATTGATTTTTCGCAGAATATTACCTTAGAGAGTGAACCAACTACTCTCATTGTCAGTTGGCTTCCTGACAATGATATCACATACCTAACCAGTTCTATTCTCGCGGTTAGTTATAGAATGAATGATTCTTCTCCCATCTCGGGAGCAGTCGTGAATGTTACAATCGGAGGAGGATTCTGGCCATTGAAGTGGAGTGCTGGAGATCAGGACTACCGCCTTCAGATTAATGGAACTGATGTACCACCGGATTTAGGAACATATACGATAAATATTCAAGCATCAAAGAAAGGATTTGATGTTGCTTCTAATCTTACGGCACAAGTTACTCTTCGAGAAGAACCGACAAATCTAGTACTTCAGTGGGCAAATGGAATAAATAATCCAGACTTCTTTTCCTATACATATCTCATCGTAGATTACCTCTATAGTGGATCATCACCTGTATTGGATGCTTCATTGAATGTATCAATCAATTCGTATACATTTGAAATGGAATGGAATATCACAGGACACTATCAATTGAGAATAAATGGTTCAGATAGTTATCTGGGTGTTGGTACCAATTCTATCACAATCGACGCAGGGAAATATGGATATGTGAATCAGATAGATAGTGGTGAAGAAGTTGTCATACCAGTAGTTCCAACTAAACTCTCACTTGTATGGACATCCACTGATATGATTACATATGTTGAGCACACAACACTTCAAGCCTACTACGTAATGTATAATGATTCTTTGATTTTAGGAGCTTCAGTCAATGTAACGATAAATGGAATCACATTGCCACTTGCTTGGAGTTCATCAAGTAATTCATATGAACGAACATTCTTTGGGTCAGATGGTTCGCTTGGTATCGCAACATTTCCCATTCTAGTCGAAGCGTCACAGAATGACTTCCAGAGCCAATCAAATTCAGATGAAACATTAACGATCCAATTGGAACCTACAGCACTTGCAATTTCCTGGATTGGTGGTGATAATATCACCTACTTCAGTCAAACTACACTTTCGGTTCAGTTCATTACGAGCAATGCCACACCAATATCAACGGGAACCCTAAATGCAACCATCAACGGATTCCTCTGGACACTCGTGTATAATGCAGGGAATGAAGCATATGAAGCAACGATCCTTGGAAATGATGCTCGTTTAGGTTACTTTTCATACGGTGTCGTTATCAATGCATCCAGTTTTGGATATGTTTCATTAGTTGATTCTTCAGAATCACTCACAATAAGATTAGAAGACACATATCTTTCGTTTACTTGGGTTCCCAGTAACACGATATCTTACTTGGATTCAACAGTATTCAGAATCTACTATCGATATTCATCTAACAATTCTCCAGTAGTAGGAGCGATTGTGAATGCTACATATCTGTCACCTTGGGAGGCGAATTATAATAACGGTACTGGGGCTTATGAAATTATATTCACAGGTTCAGATTTTCCAACTCCAATACCTGGAACACATACTCTTGATGTAGTAGCTTCAAAAGCAAACCATCAACCTCTGACTGATAATTTACAAGAGATTACAATCAGCAAAGAAAGCACGTACATCGAATCATGGTGGCTTGATGGTAACAACACAATAACTTTCGTTGAGAATACAACTATCTACATCAACTATTTAATAGCTGCTTCTGGAATCTCAATTGAGAATGCTAATGTTACGGTAAGAATTGGTACAATCACATGGGATACTATCTATAACCCAATTCTGGAACTATACTCATTTACATTCACAGGAGATATGGATCCCCCAGGGCTTGGCAGTTTTGGATTGTTCATTTCAGCATCCTATAGTCTTCATGAGGGTTATCAGGATGCACAAGATAATTCGCAAATCTTGGATATTGAATCAGCATCTGTATCTATTGATAGCTACTGGATTGTTAGCGGCACTATAACATATTTGCAGCAGACAACGCTCGTGGTTAATTATACGTTGTCCGATGGAGAAGCTATTCCGCTAGCACAGGTTAACGTAACAATTGGTCAAACATACTGGTTTGCACAATGGCATGAAGTAAGTGAAACCTACAGATTGACATTCAAAGGATCAGATACTCTGCCCGGTTTGGGATTCCACGAACTCGATATTCGAGCAAATCGAACTGGTTTTGACACGCTCACTGATAAAACATTAACTTTGAATATCATTGATGAACCAACGGTTCTCATTCCGAGATGGAGTAGTCCTAATCAGAACAACCTCACATACTTTGAGTACACCTATTTGTTTGTGGATTATTTGTTAGTCAATACGACACCAATAACTTTTGCATCAGTAAATGTTACAATAGATTCCGTGACTTGGGAGTTAGTTTGGAATTTCACTGAAAGTGCTTATGGCATCAGATTCAACGGTTCAGATATGGAACTAGGATTTGGAATCAACAGTTTAACAATCACTGCGCTCAAACATGGGTATGAATACAGATTGAACTCAACTGAAACACTTACTCTGTCAAAAGATCCTACAACTATTCAGATAACATGGTCAAATGGAAGTGATACTACCTATATTGAATCCACAACACTCATTGTTCAGTATAGAATGAGCAACGGGACACTAATCACAACAGGTACACTTACAGCAACAATCGGAATAGATATCTGGCACCTTGCACTGAACGTATCATTTGGGGAATACTATGTTGTATTTGATGGAGATATGAGCCCACCAGGGCTGGGGGTCTTCTCAGTTCAAATTAATGCATCAGCAGCAATCTTTGCAACCCAATCAACATCTGAATCACTCACTCTTAGAGAGGAACCAACAACAGCTAATGCATCGTGGGTTACTGTAACCATTGATTGGACAGAGAGTATCGTTTTAGGAATTGACTACAAGGACACTTATGGAAGACTCATTGATAATGCGACACAGAAGACAATCACAATCGATGGTTCAACTTATGTATTTCAAGGGACAAATGGAACCTACTGGATGGCATTTGATAATTCATTCGACGTGGGTCATCATGTCGTTGTCGTAAACATCAGCAAGTTCGGTTACGAGTTTGCAGTAAATGCATCTATCAGTTTTGACATCGTCAATGCTAACACAGACTTAGCACTTATTTGGAATTTCACAACAATCGATTACTTGGGTCAGATTAGTCTATCAGTAGATTACACCCATTCAGGGACGGGTGATTCAATTCCTGTTGGGCTTGTAGAAGCCAATATCACAATAGATGGAAATACGACTCTAAGCTTGACACCAAGTGGAAACCAATGGACTATCACTCTTGATGGAGATTATCTTGATCTGGGGTCTCATAGTGTTGTTGTTCGTACGAAGGCATATGGGTACAACTACGCAGAATCAAGTGAAATATTGACTGTGAATGAGGTTTCAACAATATCCTCTGGGTTCACTTGGACTCCATCAAACTTGACAATTGAATATACAGACTTGTTAATTCTTGTTGTAGATTACACATTTGCTGGAGGAGATGTTCCACCTACTGCAATTGTCAATGCTACAATTGAAGGACGACTTTACGAACTGCTCTACTCAGCTGGTGCATGGAGAATTTCTATTCCTGGCAGTGACCTCGGTGTTGGAGTTTTTGATGCAGATATCAGTGCCTGGCTCTATGGATATGAACTGAGAACTTTTGTTACTTCAGGAATCAATGTTACACTTGCAGCTAATTCGTTTGTCGTAACTTGGGAACCATGGGATTTGACTCCTACATATATTGACACAGTGAATCTTTCTGTCGTTTATACTGAAGATTTCATACCTATTCCAGATTCAACAATTCGATTATATATCAACGGCTCAGTATATGATCTAACCTACAGTCCTATCGATGAAATGTGGCACTTTAGCATTGATGCTGCAACTATAGACTTGGGTGTCTGGAATGTCACAGTTACAGCAAACAAGACAGGATACGCTGAGGGATACTTCACTGACATCCTTACAGTGGTGGCAGTTCTTACAACTCTAAGCATTCTAGATTCTGGAACCGCGTTCTATTTTGGTGAAACTACTACAGTGGACATCTACTACCAATTGACAAATCTAAGTGTCGTACCAGGTGCGGTGATATCTTTCACTTTGAATAGCTTCGAGCAAACTAGGATTTGGAGTGTTGACCACTGGAGTGCAACTCTCAATGGAACAGAACTTGAAGTTGGAAATTACACATACACCATCATAACATCAGCATATGGTTATGAAACACAGGTCGATACAATTGAGATCACGGTCCTAAGTATACCAACCTCGATAATCCGAGATATTGATGTCGCAATTTATGCACGAGAGTTTGTTTCATTCAGATTCACCTACATCGATGATAGGTCAAGTTCCCCAATTCCTGCCACTGAATTTGATCCTATATGGAGTGAGTTTTACAACCTAGTCACATTACCTAACTTTACGTATGTGGTTACCATCGGTGGAAATGATTTCCATGTAGGGAACTATACATTCCAACTCACACTAGGTCGATTAGGATTTGACAATAGCACAGGAGTATTGGATATCGAAGTATATCCCATACCAACTCAGTTCGTGTATGAAACAACATATTCTCAATACGAAAATGAAACAATTCTAATTGAAGTACAAGTTCTGGATGTACCACATGCCACTCTAATTGATTGGGCATATGTCGTTATTGAACTTGAAGGAGTGGGATACCTAGCAATTTATGATGTTGGAAATAGTACCTATGTAGTTACCTTTAGACTACCATTGAACATTGCCCCAGGATCATATAGTCTGTATCTACAAGCAGAAGCAGAAGACTGTCTTGTTGCAGATGCAATCACATCCCTTGAGGTTCTGGCTAAGAGCACATACGTACTATCACTAGATGTTCTGGAACAAGTTCAAGCTGGGAGTGACATAACCATATCAGTTTCTACTACAGAAGACAATCAACCAGTTCAAGGAATATCTGTTACAATTAGCATCATTGTGCATCTGAGTGAAGGAGACCAACAGGTAATTATTGAAGGTGTATCTACGAATAGCCAAGGTCTTGCCGAAATTACTTTTGAAGTTCCACATGATGCAATAGAACTTGAAATCAGTGCGAGTTTTCAGGGATCAATTTCGGAATGGCCTGCTGAAACAGCTACCGTTCACGTTGATGTGACTCCTTCAGGAACCGGTGGAGGTTCACCAATAGTTGCAGATCCTTTGGTACTTACCATCATAACTAGTGGAATATCACTCCCAATCTTAGCTTTGGCTTTCAGGAGAAGGAGAAGAGGTGGTGGTCGAGTTTCAGCACCTGTATCAGTTGAACCAGTTGCTCCACCTCCTAGTCCTCTAAGTGAGATGCAGAAGAAACTGAGAGATGAAATCGCAAACAGCGAGGAAGGTATAACACGAGCTGAACTATCTCGGCGCCTTGGACCATCAGCAAGTAAGATTGGAGCTATGGTGAAGGATCTGCTCAATTCGGATTCAGGATTCTACGAAGTGCGTGAAGGAGCAAAGAAAATAATCAAATTCAGAAATCCCGATTAGAACTAATGTAACACCCACAGTTTATTGATATGGTTATAGATTCCCATTAAATTGCCTGACGACAGTTTGTGAGCACATCTCGAAAACGTTGAAAAGTAGCTGATGTGTTCTAAACCTGAAACCTAAGAGATAGGATCTATTAGTCCAGTATAGCTGGAATGATTGCACTTTATGCATATACCAAATTGCCTCAAGTATCTATCGAGGGAAAAACATGAAACGAATAATCATTGCGGTAATCCTAGTACTTTCACTTGTTTTGACGTCATCAAATTCCATCAACATGCCGCAGGGATTGCCATCAACTTTTCAACAAGCTCCTAATTCCCCGGAAGGTATCAATCTACAGGCAGAAGCCCAGGGACCAGGAAACAATGTTCCAACAGTTCAGTATATGGATAGAATAATCACAGAACAGATTCTCTCGATATCAAATAACTATGGAAATACCAGTACTCATTCTGCATCAATCGATCTTTCGTCATATCAACTACCAGGTTGGACACTATTTGAAGTTCAGGTTGATGTGGATAATATTACAGCAATAGCAGAGAGAGATGTTTTGGGAGTTTCAAATGAACATGACGTTTTCAAGATAGAAGAATACAACGATTTGAGTGATTGGCGATACAACTCCTTGACACAGGGTTTCTATATGAAGCCGCACAATGGTCAGCTTCTCAATTATTCATTCTACTATAACAGTCCCATCTACACTCCTGCTCAACATGGGTGGGCATATTATTCAATCTTATCAAATTATCAGGTCGCTTCAACCAACCTTGTAGCATATTCACAGTTGCCAACTCGGGTCATCTCAGGAGCTGGATGGGAGAATGCCACAGTAGCTTCAGTCAATCTTAATGCAAATACAGAATATTACGCAGTCATCAATGGTTCTGCATTAGTAGAAACAACGTTCTTTCCTGATATTCGATGGGTTGCAGAAATTGCGGCAGGATCTTTCACAACTGAACAATATGACAGCAGATTTTCACTCTGGGGAGATTTCCCAAGTGAGGCACTGTTAAACTACACGTACATCCCCTGGAACACAACTACAAACGCAGCTCTTGTATTTTCAAACCCCAGTTCAATTGCCCTCAATCTTAGCGGAACTCCAGTGAGTGGATCTACATGGACTACAAATTCAGTGAACAATATAACTACCGTGGAAATTTCTACAAATCAATCAGTTAGTATTTTTCACAATTTTACTCTAAGTTACAAAAAGGATGTTACCGCAAATACTCTCTGGAATGCGGAATCATCAAGTTCTACAATCATGTGGAATGCCACAATTGATCTTGTGTACCCATTTGTTCCAGAAACAGTAATTCAATTCATGAATATCACGAATATACCACTAGACTGGAACGCAACAGGCTTGTACCTAGGTACATCTCCTGGAGGTTCTTATTCAAAAATTGGTTCTAATGTTACATGTAATGCATTGAGTGATGGAACTTGGACTCTTACTTCAACAGCGCCTAACTACGCAGTGGATCTAGCGTTATCTGATTCATCGGATAGTTCTCCGATTATTTCCGAAGTTGCAAATCTAGTGATAATGAACATTAGTGCAACGATTGAGGATGGAAATGGAACCCTCCAGACAGGGGGTGCAACCAATTTATCAGTTCTGCAATCTTCAAACCTCATCTACTCTCCTGTGGAAATTCCTGCAAACAGTAGTGGAATGGCAGGATTCCAGTGGGACATCAGTTCAACAACAGATGGAAACAGCACTCATTCTATAGAAGTGTACTGGATAAGTACTGATGGACTGGAGGCAGGATACATCACCCAGGATGTCTTTGTCTATCATTCAACAACCTTGGTTGCAGACGACTTGAGCATTGATGATTTCACGGAGGATTCATTCAACATTGGAATTAACTTTGATAAAATAAGTCCGGCACAAGGACTGGATGCGATTCCTGCAAATGTGACCTATTCCTTTGGAAGTACAGTTAATGCATCAATGAATGATGATGGCGGAGGAAGATGGACCGAAACGGTCTTCACAACTGGTATGGAAAATGGACTCTATCCACTCACTGTTTACGCTGAAGGATTTGCTCTTGAGAATCAGAGTCTTGTCATTACGGTTAACCTTGATCATCATACTGTGACTCTCAACTGGAGTTGGTCCAACGGAAACAATATTGCATATCTGGAAAGTACGAATCTCTCTGTTACTTATCAATTGAACAATGGCACTAGAATAGATAATGCTATTGTGAATGTGACTTTCGAGAGTCAGACGTATGATATGACATGGAATCCAATATCGGAAAACTATTGGATAGAACTTCACGGAGTCAACTTCAATGGTGTACCTGACAATTTCACATTGGTTGTCAATGCATGGAAAGTAGGCTTTGAATCACAGTATAACGATACAAATTGGATTTACGTACAGAGTACGTCAGGTGTGGATTTCTCAGCAGAATACTCTCCTGGTTTGAACATATTGTATATTGAGAGTATGACCATCAGTGTCATGTATAATTTCAGTTCTACTCCTATTCCGAATGCAACAGTCTATGTGACGTTTGATGGTATTAATCCAAGAAATCTCACATATAATCCAATTTCTCAGAAATGGGAGATTATACTACTTGGTTCTGATTATCTCGGAACGCAGACAATCAATGTCACAGCTATGAGTAATGGTTATGATACTGAATTCGAGGTTCAAACATTCATCGTTCAAGAAGATACACCGATTCTAAGCAGTTCTTGGACTGGCAATTCCTCAACAACTGACTATGCAACATTTGCATCATTGACTATCACGATAACATATTCCAATGGAACACCTATCACAAATGCAGTTGTTTCCTTTACTGCATTTAGTATATTCTATACGCTGTCCTCAGGTCCTGGTGGACTCTATGCATTCAACATAGATCCTACTGACACTCCAGGTGTCGAATCTTTCAATGTTTCAGTAACTGGAACTGGAATTCTGTCCGGGGAGATAGTGCTCAACTTAACGGTTGAAGCAACAACAACAATCGATGTGGTCCATTTTGCGACTGAATATGAGGAATGGAATCTTACAGTTACAGTGACCTACGAGGATTCTGTATCCAGTGAACCCATCGCAAATGCATCAGTAACAATGACGTTGGATGGAACCGTCTATGTTCTTGGATATTCAGCTGGAGTCTACACTATAGAAATTACACTCGAAGCATCGCCTGGTACTTACACAATTGATGTTTCTGCTTCTGCACAATATGCAGTGACTGCAACGAGCCAGACACCATTCACTGTGGATCCCAAGGATCTCGTCTACATCGAGATTACGTTTGAAGGAAACTTGGTTGCAGGCCAATTCATGGAGATCCGTGCAACCTTGAAATCCAGTGATACAAACGACACAATTCCAGGAGAAACAATACGATTCGAGGTCTCTGTGTATTTTGATAATAGTACAGTTATTCATTACACAGAGGGAACAATGACTGACACAACCAATTTCGAAGGTGTCGCAACCTATCTCTTTGAAGTTCCATTCGGAAATGTGGATAGGTTGAATGCAACAGCCATATATGATGGCAGT
>VAPC010243037.1_pt1 | contig 25076 bp, 22 predicted proteins | sample 3395121 | NCBI WGS metagenome assembly VAPC01 (sample SAMN08290434, study PRJNA428436) | hydrothermal vent metagenome | isolation source: Deep-sea hydrothermal vent chimney | place: Indian Ocean: Southwest Indian Ridge | depth 1711 m m
AATCCCTAAATTGTCTTTAATCCCTGAATTTAAAAATTGTCTTTATTAACCTTTTCTGTTCAGGAATCAGATATTCATTCCCAAACATAAAAAGGAAGCTCGCCTGTTAAAGAATATTAGGATAGCAGACTGTCTTTGCTGTCTATTTTCAGTGTTTTCAAAAAATCCAACTCCCCGAGCCTGAAAAAAGCATCTTTTATGGCAGTTTTGTTTCGCGTAGATATATTAAAACTGTATATCAGTTCTTTTCTTGAAATACTCTTTTCATAATCAATAGATTGAATATTTATCCCGGCATCAGTGAGCATAGAGGAAATCTTTTCTTCTGCACCGTCTGTAATAAGCGTTGAAATAGTAACTGTTCTGTATAACAGAGGTTTAATCTTTTTCTCTACTTTCCTCAAAAAAACCAGGGTTATTATTGTTATTGCAAAGGTAATTATTGCTGCGAAGTAAAGACCGCCTCCAATCGCAAGACCAATAGCAGAGACAATCCATATCAGAGCGGCAGTTGTCAGACCCCGTACAGAAAAGCCGCTCTTGACTATTACTCCACCTCCCAGGAAGCCAATGCCTATAAGAGCTCCGGCTGAGATTCTTGCAGGGTCAATTTGAAGTTTGTGGCCGGCGGATTCCAGGGAGAAATAATAATTTTCCGAGATGATCATTATGAGTACTGCAGCAACGCATACCATAAGCTGGGTTCTGAATCCAGCGGCCCTTCCATGGATCTCTCTTTCAAAACCTATAATGCCGCCTATAACTGCACCCATAAGGATTCGGATTATTATTTCCTGAATGGAGATCATTACATTTAATTATAATCCTTATCAGGGGTTAGTGTCAAAAAGTAACCTCTCAGTTACGGGTGATGACTGTCTGTCATTCCGGCTCCCGTTCTCCGTAGTAACTACGAAGGATGAATGTCCGGAATCGTTTTTCAAGAAAGATTCCCGACGCGCTTCGCCCTGAACCAGATAGTACAGGGCTTCGCTTGCGGGAATGACAACTTAAATAGTTTTTAACCAATAACTGAGAGGTTACGTCAAAAAAACAGAATGAATTTTGATTTCAACTGCTATTGTGTTAAACTGTAAATGCCAGTTTTTAGTTTTTATTCTAAAATTTTAGTGCCAGGAGAGAGATAGTTGAGGATCGAAAAAGATACTCTTGGGAAGGTGAAAATACCTGAAAAAGCCTATTTTGGGGCTCAGACAAAGAGAGCTGTGGATAATTTCCCAATAAGCGGTCTCAGACTCCAGAGATGTTTCATAAAGGCTCAGGGCATTGTTAAACTTGCTGCTGCAAGAGCAAATGGTGCATCAGGTCTATTAGACAGGAAAAAGTTGAAAGCTGTAGAGAGGGCAGCATCTGAAGTAATCAGGGGTCTGCATGACAGAGATTTTGTTGTTGACGTCTTTCAGGCAGGTGCCGGCACATCCCAGAACATGAACATCAATGAAATAATTGCAAACAGGGCGATCGAGCTATTGGGGGGTAAAAAAGGGAATTACACCATTTTACATCCGAATGACCATGTAAATATGGCCCAATCAACCAACGATACGATTCCCACAGCCATGTATATTTCAGTTTTTGAAGCTGTAAAAAATGATCTTCTACCTGAACTCAGGGGAATGCATAAAGCATTATTGAAAAAATCAAGGGAGTTCAGAAAGATTGTAAAAGCAGGGAGGACCCATTTACAGGATGCTGTACCTATAAGTCTGGGACAGGAATTCAGTGGATATACCGAGGCGCTAAGCGATGAAATAAACCGTATAAGGAATGCATCAAATTCACTGTTATATCTGCCAATAGGCGGAAATGCCGTCGGTACAGGAATTAATTCTTCTCCAGGTTTCCGAAGATATGCTGTCAGAGAGATCGGTAAGATTACAGGAATTAAGTTCAGAACCACAAAAAACCTGTTTAAGAGCATACAGAATGTAACCCCGGCACTTGAACTTAGTGCCTCTCTTAGAGGACTGGCAATAACACTGATAAAAATAGCAAATGATATACGTCTTTTGAGTTCTGGCCCCAGAACAGGATTCGCCGAGATTAAACTGCCTGCTGTACAGCCGGGCTCTTCAATAATGCCCGGCAAGATCAACCCGGTCATGGCCGAGATGCTTAATATGGTCTGCTTTCAGGTTATTGGATGCGATACTACGATAGCTTTTGCAGCACAGGCTTCCCAGCTTGAGCTTAATGTTATGATGCCCATTATAGCTTATAACCTTCTTTTCTCAATTGAAATACTGACCAAAAGCATCGGTTCATTTACCGGCAGATGTTTAAAAGGGATTAAGGCTGATGAAAAAAGATGCAGGGAACTTGCAGAATCATCCCTTGCTGTAGCAACTGCACTTAATCCTATAATAGGCTATTCAGCTGCTGCAGAAGTTTCTAAAGAAGCATACAGGACCGGGAAAACAGTAAAGCAGATAGCAATTGAAAGAGGTATTCTGAGCAAAAAAGAAGCAGAGCTTTATCTGGACCCGTCAAGACTTACAGGGCAGAACAAATGATTAAATCCTGTAATCACTAAAAGCGTTTACAGGTATTGTAAACGCTTTTAGTGACATATATTATTTGATATTATTAATGTCTTCTAGACAGGGTCGATTTAACCGAATAATCTAGTGGCGCTTCGCCCACACCCGACCCGCTTTCTTTACCTCTAAAGAAAGCGGGCAAAGAAACGTGCCCCTCGAAAATCTCCTGGAAGTCTCGCTCAGTCAGCCTTCGTTAAATTAATTCAAACTCCCCCCACCGTTTTGCTTCGCAAATCGAAGCAGTGGGGGTCAAACACGAATTAATTTTATACTCTACGGCTTCCCTCTCTCAACTAAGATTTTCGTATGGGGAATAAAGCAAATACAGATCTTAAAGGTTTTGTTATTTAAGCTCCCATTGATTATTAATGTTCCTTACAGGAAGCATTAATGTAAGGAAAAAGGATTATTCTAATTCGCTCGTTAACCACCAGCCAAACCAACTGGCTGGTAAAAATCCCAAATTAATATCAAGCAAATCAATTAAAGCTATAAAATCAACTTTAGAAGTAAACCAGATTATTCCGGCCTTTTTTCTTAGCCATATAGAGGGCTTTGTCTGTTTTCTCGAAAATCTCTTTTATTGAAGACGCATCCTCAGGGAAAGAGGATAAGCCTATGCTGACTGTCAATTTAATTTTTTTCGCTTCTTCCACTGTGGGCATAGAAGATTCCGAAACATCTTTTCTTAATCTGTTTGCTATACTTATGGCTGCTTTTTTCTGTGTTTGAGGTAATATTACAACGAATTCGTCTCCACCATACCTTACAACTATATCAATATTTCTGACTGATGAAGAAATAGTATTTGCAAATGCCTTAAGAACATTATCTCCGGTCGGGTGTCCAAATGTATCATTGTATTCCTTGAATCCGTCAATATCAAGCATGAGAAAACTAAAAGAATGCTTATGCCTTTTGAACCGGGAGATTTCTTCAGACAGCCTGTTGTTAAGGTACCTGCGGTTCAGTATACCTGTCAGGGGGTCTGTTAGAGAAAGTTTTTTGAAATTCTCTATTTTATTATATAAGGAGCTTCTTTCAATGGCAATTGCAGCGTTAGGAATAAAAGACTGTATCAGATTAAGGTCGTTTTTATTGAAAGACTCTCCTGAACTCTTATCGGATATATTGAGGACCCCCTCTACCCTGTTCTCGATCTTTAATGGAATACTGATAAAAGATTTTGTCTTGTAGCGGGGTTTATTTTTCTGGTTGACCCGGGGGTCTTTTTCAACATCTTCAACGAGCAAGGCTTTCCCTGTTTCAAGGACTTTCCCGGCAATATTCTCGCCAAAGTGCGTCCTCATGTTATCTTTAATAATGTGACCCGTGCTTTTCTTTGCCTCAACCAGCAGTTCTTTGGTCTCATGGTTAAGCATCATTAGTGAACCCTGTTCGGCTTTGAGGAGCTGAATGGATTTATCCAGTATGGTTTGAAAAAGCTGATTCCAGTTTAGCAGTGGAGCAATGGACTTTGATAAATCAGAAATTGAGGATAGCATTTCTTCGAGCTTTCTGTCTATCTCTGAATGCAGGGCATTGTTTTCAAGGATCAACTCGAAATAGTCACGAAGGGCGGCTACAATCTTTTGATTCTCAGTGGAGAATTCCTTGTCAAAAATACAAATCAGTCCTTCAAGAGAACTGCCGATAAAAATCGGGAAAAGATGCAAAGACCCTGTTTTTCTTTTAATATCTGACAGCATGAGCTCTTCTGTCCCATGATCTATATGCAAAACCCGGGGTCTGGTAGAAACTATTTCCTTAATGACGCGGCTTTCAGGAAGAAACTTAAGACCTGCCAACTGTTTTATTTTTTTTTCTGTTGAACACATTTCTCTGAATATTGATTTATGACTGTCATAAGTAAGAATTACAGCAGAGACAGGATTAGTAATATAGTCAATTGTATCAATAACATACCTGTAAATTCTAAGGGTATTATCAGAGAGCTTATCAAGAATAGCTGTATCCACGAGTGAAGTGAAACGACTGAATTTCTCTGACAGTTTATGTCTTTCATGAATATTGTCAAGCAGGTATTCAATTGACTTATGAACAGAAATCAAAACTGTCTTTAAACGGTTTTCATCAATACCTATCATAAGTTCAGGAAATTGGGTATTGTCAAAACGATTATCTTTTTGGATCTTTCGAAATTCCAGGGAATCCTCATAAGAAGCAAAACCGCTTTTGCCAACAATAAAGAACTTTTTGCCAAGATAGTTTATCGGCAAAAAAGAATTTGTGATTTTTGCACAGCATTTAAATGTTGCCGGTACGTTTGCTTTGAATGGTTTATCCAAAAAGCTCATACACGAGTCAGGACAGTCAATGTCACTGATAACTGACCTCAGCAGCCTGCATATGGGGTTTTCTTTTGTTTTTTGAAGAGGGGTGCCGTTCTCAGCATAAACACTGAGATCAAAGCCTGTGATGTTAGATATGCTCTCCAGATAGACACGGCATTCTTTTGAGGAAAACAGGTGCTCAAAAGAAATTATGTCTTTCTTGTGAGAAGTGTTTGACATGCCGTCTTCAGCCTGCATCTATAAAATCCTGTATCCAGCATTTGCATAAAAAATATGGATATTTTATGAACTATTTAATTTGTTTGGCTAAAGAAAGGTTTGTAAAAGTAGATAAAAATATCATAATTGAAGTTATATGTCAATATGTGAAGATTCTTTCTAGAGGCAAACAAGATAAATCATAATTATTTATAAATTCTTTTAACTCTGCTTCCAATGGCTGTTAGAACTTCATAAGGAATACTACCAATCCGGTCTGCGATATCCTGAGCTGTAATTTTTTCTTTTCCCTGTCTGCCGATCAATACAACCTCAGTATTTTCCTCAGGGTTTGGAATTTCTGTTATATCAGCCATAATTGTGTCCATACAAACGCGTCCAACGACGGGTGCGCGTCTGTTCTTTATAAGAACCTCGCCGCAGTTTGAAAGTTTTCTGTTATATCCATCAGCATAGCCAACAGGGATTGTCGCTATAGTACTTCGTCTTTTAGTGATAAATGTTCTTCCGTAGCTTATCGGGGTTCCCTTGGGGATGTTTTTGATGAAAATTATCCTGCTTTTTATGCTTATAACAGGTTTGAGGCTGTTTTTAGCTGAGGGACCATAGCCATATAGCATAATGCCAGGCCTTACCAGATCGAGATGTGCTTCTGGAAACTGTAATATAGCCGCACTATTTGCTATATGTGTAAATTTAAAATAGAGTTTATTTTCTTTAAGAGAACTTATCAGTTTGGTGAAAGCATTGAGCTGGTTTTGAGAAAAGTCTTTTTCATCCATGACAGAATCAGAGAAATGGCTCATCAGACCTTCCAGTTGAATGTTCTTCAGTTCTGCTATTTTTAATATCTCAGGGAGTGCGTTTGAAATATTTAAGCCGACACGGCCCATACCTGTATCAACTTTTATGTGTACAGCAATTTTACGGTTTAATTTACGCGCTTTTGAGGAAAAGACCTTTGCACTTTTAAAGTCGTAAACTACAGGGTTAAGGGAGTATTTAAAGTAGGCATCTACGTTTTTTGGGTCAAAAAAAACAACTACAGGGACTTTTATCCCTGCATTTCTTATTTCGATGGCTTCTTCTGTAAAGGCAACTCCAAGCATTGAAACCCCTTTTTTCAGGAGATGCCTGGAAATCTGAACAGATCCATGCCCGTAAGCATCTGCTTTTACTACAGCGAGAATAAAAGAGTTTTTTGCTTTTGACTTTACAACATTGAGATTATGGTAAAGGGCATCAGTATCGATCTCTGCGTAGGTTTTTTTAGTGTCCACCTATTGCTTGTTTTCCTTGTTGTTTCCTTCTTTTTCAGTATCTTTTTTAGGTGTCACATCGATCTCAGGAGGCTCAGAAGTAGATTTTTTAAAGTTTTTTATAGCTTCTCCAATACCCTTGCCTATTTCAGGCAGTCTTGAAGCACCAAAAAGTATAACTACAATTATCAGTATTATGATTAGTTCTGTTGGTCCCAGGCCAAACATATATTCCTCCCTTCTGTAAGGTTTTAAATATTTAAATGAAAAGATTTACCCTGAAGCTCCAGGATACTTTTTAAATGATGTTCTTTAAACCTGCACATGATGCTTTAAATCCTCAGGGGTGTTGATGTTTAAAAGCGATCTCCCTTCAGCATCTATAGCTTGTATTTCGCTGGTTGTTATATATTTTACATTTTTACTCTTCAGAAATGCACTTAGTCCTTTCTGGTCTGTACTAAGAGCTTTTTCCATACTTATTATAAGCTTATTTGAATAAAAAGCAAAAAGAGGTTCAGTTCTTCCATTTAGAACAGGCACTACAGCATCATAATTCTCCCTTTTATCAGCAATATATCTTATCAGACGTTCATTTATAAAGGGCATATCACATGCAGAAACAAATATCCATTTATTTGAAGAATTTACAAGTGAAGTAAATACTCCTGTCATTGGACCTCGTATATTATATATGTCACCTAGCAATGGGAACCCAAGGTACATATATATATCCGGTTGGTTGGTAACAATATAATTTTTGTTAAAGAGCTTTTGCATGATTTTGAGGGTTTTCTCAATGATTTTTTCACCGTTTATCCTGATAAACGATTTAATTACAGGCATGCGCCTGTTTTCACCGCCAGCAAGGATTATGCCGGTGCAATTCTTAATAAGATTGGCCATAAATGTTCAGGAAGACAGAGAGTCCTTTATCTCAAGGAAGGCGTTAACTACTTTTGGGTCAAATTGTTTGTCTGAATGAAACCTGATTTCCTTAACTGCGGTATCAAGATTCATTTTTTTCCTGTACGGTCTGTCGGACGTCATGGCGTCAAATGAATCAGCAACAGCAATAATTCTTGCCATTAAAGGTATTTTATCACCTTTTAATTTTTCGTGAACACCGCTTCCATCCCATTTTTCATGATGATGCTTGATACCCTCTATAATTTGTTTGAAAGGTTTAAGACCGCTTAGTATTACAGCCCCTGTTAATGAATGCTGTTCAGAAACGATCATTTCGTCCATTGTTAACTCACCATCCTTGTCAAGAATCTCGATGGGGGTAGCGATTTTTCCAATGTCATGCAAAAGACCGCATATTCTCAGTTTTTCAATAAACTCTTTATCCTTGTTCATTTTCATTGCTATTGCAACTGCGTATTTGGTCACTCTTTCTGAATGTCCCGATGTCCAGTGAGATCTGGATTCGATAGCTTTAACAAATGCCATGACCGTGCCAAAGAAAAAAATTTCGAGTTCCTGATGAAGTGATGCATTTTCAATTGCAAGGGCAGCCTGAGAAGAAATGGCCATAGAAAATTTTATATCCTGAGAGAAAAATTCTTCTCCTGACATTTTCTCGCCTGCAATAATGACACCAACAGGCTTATTTTTGCCTATCAGGGGACATACGAGGAGTTCTTTGATCTTTAGTGATAGAGGATTGAACCGGGAGTCTTTGATATTATAAAATACCTGCGGTTTGCTTTTTCCTATGGTATCCCAGAAAATATTATTTCCTTTTTCAAATATTATTCCATTTGGCCATTCTCCGGAACTAATAGCAGTGTACGCCTCATTTTTTTCCTCGTCAATTAACAAAACAGCAGCTGTTTTAACTGCGAGCATTTTTTGGACTTCATCCAGAAGAGTATTGCATATCTGATCAATGGTTAGCCCGGTAAATGTTTGGGACAGGTGATAAAGAATTGAAATTTCTTCATAGACATTACTGAGTTCTTCTATTGTAAGGCCAAGATCTTTTTTGAGCTGATCTATGCTGTTATTGTTTGAAACTGTAGTTCTCATTATCAAGGTTTCCCAATAGTACTTTCAACAAGATTAAGCAGAGCCTTTGGACTGAAAGGTTTTGTTATATAATGCTCAACGCCGTTTTTATAACCGATTTCCTCATCCGCTTCCTGACCTTTTGCAGTAAGCATGAGAATGGGAGTTGAACTTGTGGCAGGATTTTTTTTAAGTGCTTTACAAATATCAATTCCGCTTAATCCGGGGAGCATCCAGTCAAGAATTATAACATCAGGTTTATTGGCCTCTATAAATTCCATTGCATTGTTACTGGTTCTCTGTGTGAGAACTTCATATCCTGCTTTTTTTAGTTTGTCCTCAATAATCATCAATATGAATGGTTCATCGTCAACAACAAGGATTTTTTTCATTTTTATGTTCTCACTATGTTATTTATGAAAGGGTTATACAGAAATTTTAAATTAATTCTTTCAGGATAATAGATTTATTATTATAAAATATTTGCAGTAAATTTATTACTGTTAGTGTGAATACCATTTAAAATCAAGCGGTTAAATGAATTATATTTTTTATACAAGCTTGTATTTCGAAAAATTTATTGTTATGAGAATATGGGTTTGTAGGAATGGCAGATGGATCATGTATTGTGATAAAAGCGAGGGTTTAATCCTTTTTGTTCAAAACTTTGAGTATGTCATTGGCTTTGATAGAAACGTTTGTTTCTTTTTTATTGTGCATATCTCTAATGGTGGCGGTACCTTTTTTAAGTTCATCTTCTCCTAAAATCATAACATGTCTGGAACCAATACGGTCTGCTTTTCTCATCTGGCTTTTGAGGGATGAAGCATCATGATTTGTCTCAGTCCAAATCCCCAGGCCCCTTAACTGCTCAGTCAGGAGAAATCCTTCCTCAGATGCGTCTTGTCCAAGAGTGCAGAAGTAGAGTTCAGGCCCGGTATTTTCGCCTGAGTTGTCTTCCAGAATGGATGCAAGCCGTTCTACTCCGATAGCAAAACCTATACCTGAAACAGAAGGTCCGCCAAACTCTTGTACCAGGCCGTCATACCGTCCTCCGGCTGCAACAGCATTTTGACTGCCGAGGTCTTCACTTGTGACCTCAAAAGCAGTCCTTGTATAATAATCGAGCCCTCTTACAATATTTGGATTAACAGTGAAGGGAACTCCAAGGAGTTCCAGGTTATGTTTAAGCTTATCAAAGTGAGTTTTACATTTATTGCACAAGTAATCAATTATTGAGGGCGATCCCCTGCGTGCTTTAATGCAGGATGAAACCTTGCAATCCAGTATTCTCAGGGGGTTGGATTTATATCTTCTTTGACAATCATTACAGAAAACATTCAATTTGTCTTTTATTGTTTTTTTGAAGATGCTGCGAAATTCTGGCCTGCATTCAAAACATCCGATAGAAGAAACTTCTATAGAAGGTTTCTTCATTCCTGAATTTTTCAGTATGACCCAGAGCATTGATATTATCTCTGTGTCGAGTTGAGGATTATCAGTTCCCAGAGCTTCAACACCTATTTGATAGAACTGTCTGTATCTTTCCGACTGGGGGTTTTCATATCTGAACATAGGACCCATATAGTAATATTTTTGAGGGGACGGTTTATTATATAAATGGTTTTGAACATAGGCCCTTACAAAAGAAGCAGTGCCTTCAGGCCTTAGTGTTATGCTGCGGCCGCCTTTATCATTGAAAGTGTACATTTCTTTTTCAACAATATCGGTTGTTTTGCCTATGCTCCTTGTAAAGATATCAGTAGACTCGATTATAGGAAGTCTGATCTCATGATAGCCGTATTTGCCAAATACTTCTCTGGATATGTTTTCAATTTTTTGCCAAATATATATCTCACTGGGGAAAATATCCTGAACGCCTTTTAAAGAGTTAAACTTCATTAGGTTTTTCTTCCTCCCGCTCTTTGTCAAACTCCAGCATGTGCAAATGGCTTTCTATGAGTCGTCTGATTTCTTCTTTAAAATGTCGTCTTATTCCTTTAAGGTCTGCAATGTCCTCATGAATTTTAATAACCGACTGCTGGGCTTCTCTTAGAATTTCCTCGCCTTTCAACTCGGTTTCTTTTTTAATAAGCTCGGCCTCTTTTTTAGCATTGTTCCTGTACTCCTCTACCATTTTTTGAGTTGCTATTAGTGTGTCCCTGAGTGTTGACTCAATATTTTTATATTCTTTTAGCTGTTTTTCGAGTTTTTTTGTTTCCTCCCTCAAGAAAGCATTATCCCTTAAGAGTTCCTCCATTTCCTCTCTTAAAAGTTCGAGAAAGGAATCTACTTCTTCCTCATCAAACCCTCTGAACTTAACTGGAAACTGTTTTTGCTGAATATCTAATGGTGTTATTCTCATATTAATTTGCCTCCCTGAACTTATAACAAGCTTTTAGTATAGACTGTGTCTTATAAAAAACCTGGCAATTACCGACTGAATCAGAATAATAGCAACTATTACTATTATAGGAGAAATATCTATTGGTCCCAGTCTGTTACCGATGAATTTCCTTACAGGCCTTAGCACAGGCTCTGTGACCTTATAGAGAAACCTGACAATTGGATTGTAAGGGTCTGGACTGACCCAGCTTATAAGTGCAGCGATTATAATAATCCATTTATAAAGCTCAAGAAGCTTGTCAAGAATTCTGAAAATACCTGTAACGAGATCACCAAAAATAGACATTAATTAAACCTTAATAATAAATAAGGCTGAGGGTTTATGAATTTTCCCCCAGCTCTTTTGCCCGTTTTTTTGCTGCTGCAACTGCAGCTATGATAATATCATTAAAGTTTTTTTCCTGTAAAACTTTAAGACCTGCTTCTGTAGTGCCTCCGGGTGATGTTACCATTTTAATTAATTCAGTCGTACTTATACCTGAATCGAGCAGTTTTGAGGTTCCTGCAGCTGTCTGTACTGCAAGTTTAACGGCATCTTCCTTGTGAAGGCCTGATCTAACGCCGCCTTCAATCATCGACTCGATAAAAAGAGCGAAGAATGCAGGACCACTTCCTGAAATGGCTGTTACAGCGTCCATATATTTTTCAGGCAGTACAAGGACATCTCCTATGGACATAAAAATATCTTTTACAACTGAAATATCTCTGTCCGAGAAACAATCGCATAAAGACATAACTGATATCCCTTCCTGAACAAAAGCAGGCGTATTCGGCATAACCCTGATAAGTTTTTTGGTTTTCAGCTTTTTAGACAGATACGCCAGAGTTATGCCTGCGGCTATTGATACTACTGTTTTTTCGTCTGTAACAATACCGCCTATATCATCAAGGACGTTTTTCATGTCCTGCGGTTTGACTGCAAGTATTATTATATCGCTTACGGTTGCCACCTCTTTATTGGAGTCTGTTGTGCTTATTGCAAAATGATGCTTTATGTATTGTCTTCTGATCTCTCTGGGTTCGGAAACGAGAATATCGCGTATACCCTTGATAGTAATACTTCTAATAATGGCACCCGCCATGTTCCCGCCGCCTATAAAACCGATCTTCATAATTTATTATCCTAAACCGTCTTGATCCTTTCCGGTCTTTTACCAAAAATTGCAGAACCTATCCTAAGCATAGTAGCGCCTTCTTCAACTGCTACTTCAAAATCGTTTGACATGCCCATTGACAGTTCGTTTACAGGGAACCCTTTATATGACAGTTCGTCAGCCAACTGCTTTAATTTTCTAAAATAGGGCCTTGTTTGTTCAGGGTCGCTAAAGTAAGGCGGTATGACCATTAACCCTTTTAAATCAATGTTTCTCATATCATTAATTTTTTTAATCAGATCAAAAAGACCGTTCTGTGATATTCCGTGTTTTGTTGTTTCATCCGACATTTTCACCTGTACCAGGATATGCTGTTTTTTTTCTTTTCTGCCGGCCTGTTTATTGAGCTCTTCTGCAATTTCTGCTGAGTCTACGCTGTGTATTAAGTCAAATAACCGGACTGCTGTTTTTGCCTTGTTCTTCTGCAGGTTCCCTATTAAATGCCAGTGGATTTTGTTACTCATAGCTCTTAACTCGGCACTGTCAGCTTTTCTCTGTGCTTCCTGAACCTTGTTTTCACCCAGAAAGTTTATACCCGCATGTACAGCTTCTATAATTTTCTCCGGAACAACGGTCTTGGTAACAGCAAGCAGCTTTATATTATCAGAATTCCTGCCTGCTTTAACAGCGGAATTATTGATTCTCTCCTGTACTCCATTAATCGCGTCAGCTATCCCATAGACTAAAAGCTTAGCATGTTTTATTTTTTATTGGCAAGACGGATTGACCGGGAAAGTATTTTATCATGTAAAACGAAAATATATGTCTAGACCCCGGTTTTCCATGAATTTGACCTTAAAACCTATCTTTGTTAAGATTCTAAAGTGAAAAAATTTATTTTTATATGCCTGCTGATCTTCTCTGTTATTGAATTTTCAGGATGTGTCTTTGCATCTTCATCTGTCAGGAAAGAAAAGCCTGTATTTTTGCATGAAGAAGTTCTGGATAACGGGCTTAAGATACTTGCACTGAAAGACCCCGGGGCTACAATGGCTGTTTTTCAGATATGGTATCATGCCGGTTCAATTAACGAGCAGGTGGGAAAAACAGGTTTGAGCCATCTTCTTGAGCATATGATGTTCAAGGGCACCAAAAAATACGGGCCTGGGAGCTTTACAAAGATAATAAAGAGAGCAGGCGGGGTAGATAATGCAGGCACCAGCAGAGACTATGTAGTTTACTATCAGAAGCTTGCATCCGACAGGCTTTATCTCTCCATAGAACTTGAAGCAGATAGAATGCAGAACCTTATTATGAACGTGAAAGAGACTCTCTCGGAAAGGGACGTTGTTATGGAAGAAAGAAGGCTGCGTTATGATGACGACCCTCAAAACCTTGTGTATGAGGAAGTTGTCTCAGCGGCATTCAGAAATCATCCTTACAGATGGCCTGTCATAGGATGGATGAGCGATCTGAAGGGAATAACAAGGGAAGATCTCTGGGCATATTACAAAAAATATTACCAGCCCAATAATGCGCTTATAGTTATTGCCGGCAATATTGAAGTAGCGCCCCTCATGGATAAGATTAGAAAAGAATTCGGAAATATTCCTAAAGGTCCTGAAATCAGCAGGCCAATGATAGAAGAACCTGAACAGAGGGGCGAAAGAAGGCTGTTCATTAAAAAAGAAGCGGAATTGCCGTATATGATTAGCGCCTACAAAGTTCCAAATGTACTTGATGAGGACAGTTATGCACTTGAAATACTTGCCAGTGTGCTTTCCAGCGGCAAAAGTTCGAGGATTTACAAGAGTCTGATCGATGAACAGCAGATAGCACTTTCTGCAGGTGCAGGATACAGCAACATACAGAAGCACCCGTTTATTTTATATCTTTATGGAACAGCACGGCCCGGCAGGACAATAGATGAAGTAGAGAGTGCTTTATATAAGGAAGTTGAAAAGATCAAGGAAACTCCTCCTTCCGAAAGAGAGGTCCAGAAGGCAAAAAACCAGATCGAGTCTGATTTTATTATGGGACAGGATTCCATTTATTTCCAGGCTGAGATACTGGCCATATTTGAAATGATAGGAGACTGGAGGCTTAAGGACAAATATCTCGAGGGGATAAAAAATGTAAAGCCTGAAGATGTTCAGAAAGTGGCAAAAAAATATCTTATTGAGGATAAAAGAACTGTTGGGATCTTGATCCCCATAAAGAAAGGTGAGGAATGATTCACGATTCAGGATACATGATCCACGATTCACAAAAAAAAATGTTAAATACATTGTTTCCTAATCTTGTATCTTGCATCTTGTATCTTATATCTGCAGGCATAATTTTATTATCTTTTGTTGTTTCTGCTCACGCGCTTGATGTTAAGAGGACAGTCCTTGAAAGCGGTCTTACCCTGTTAGTGTCTGAGAGGCACAACCTGCCGATAGTTAAAGTATCCATTGGGATCAAGGCCGGCAGTCTGTATGAGCCTGAAGAAAAAGCAGGGCTTGCAAATCTGACGGCAGTGCTGCTTAAAGCAGGAACTCAAAAAAGAAATGCTTCTCAGATAAGCGAAGAGCAGGAATTTGTGGGCGCGTCTCTTGGTGCACATGGCGGCAGTGATTACATCACGGTTGGCCTCTCAATTTTAAAGAAGGACCTGGAACTTGGGTTTGATCTGCTTTCAGACATTATGCTTAATCCGGTATTCCCTGAGGATGAACTTAACAAGAAGAGAGACCTTGTTAAAGGTAGTTTGAAAGCCCGTGAAGAGGACCCGGGATTTATTGCTTCAAGGGCGTTTAAAAGCGCGTTGTTTGGCGCTCATCCCTATGGAAGACTGATATCGGGAACTCCGGATACACTTGATAATATAAAAAGAGATGACCTTAAGGAATTCCATTCTGCTTTTTACGTCCCTAATAATTCAATAATGTCTGTAGTAGGAGATATAACGGCTGAAGAAGTCGATGCACTGTTATCAAAATATTTTGCAAAATGGAAATCCAAAAAGGTCAATATTCCTTCACTCCCCGAGCTTAAGAAGACTGTGCAAAGAAAGACGATAAGTATAGACAAGGACCTGACACAGGCAAATATTATTCTTGGACACGCCGGAATAAGCAGAGATAACCCTGATTACTATAAGGTATCTGTCATGAATTATATACTTGGCAGCGGGGGGATGGCCTCAAGGCTTATGCAGAATATCAGGGTGGAAAAGGGTCTGGTTTATGATATTCACAGTTTTTTTATGGCTGATAAACTTGGCGGCTCTTTTAGAGTCACCCTCCAGACTAAAAACGAGTCTGCTAATAAGGCCATTGAGGAAATATTAAGAGAAATAAGAAGAATAATGAATATCCAGGTGTCTGATTCAGAGCTTTCGGATGCCAAGGCATTTCTTACAGGAAGTTTTCCAATGAGGATAGAGACGAGCAGCCGTATAGCAAGATTTCTTGTTGCTGTTGAATTTTATGGTCTCGGTACGGAATATATTAATAATTATCCGGTTTATATCAGTAAAGTTACCAAGGAAGATATACAGGATGTAGCAAAAAAATATCTTGATCCGGATAAATTTGTTCTTGTTGTTGTGGCTGACCATGAAAAGGCCTTATTAAAAAAAGAATTTAAATAACTTCAGAAGCAAGAGATTTTTATTGTTTCTATCAACTCTGGAAGATTTAAAAGAACAAAAAAACGGGGTTCCACCCAACACCCGGTCGAATCGACTCGGTCCCTATGCACCTTTCAAAAATTATGTTTGCTGTAATGAAACATTGATTTTCAATGGGTAATAAGAAATAAACTATAAAAGGTTGGAACTATTTAGATCTTTTGACTGTCTAATATAATGAAAGAAAAGGAACAGTTAAGCATAGATGCAGACCATGAGGCTGTTTTGCTCTGTCAGAAGGGCGATACAGATGCATTTGAAGAAATTGTAAAAAAGTATCAAAAAAAAATGCTTAATATATCGTACAGAATGATAGGGGATTATAATGAAGCTTTGGAAATTGTGCAGGATGCATTTGTTTCTGCATATAGGAACATAAAGGGGTTTAAAGGCAAATCCAAGTTTTCCACCTGGCTTTATGCGATTGTTGTCAATCTCTCAAAGAACAGGCTTAAGCAGATAAGAAACAGATCTTATCGTGAGGTATCTTCCATTGACGATGTTGTTGATACAGAAAATGGCTCAATTAAAAAGGAGCCTGTATCAGATGACCTGTCTGTACTTGATAAACTTGAAAAAAGAGAGCTTGGGCAGCAAATCCAAAAGTGTATTGACTCTCTGGAAGGTGATTTTAAGGAAGTGTTCGTGCTCAGGGATATCCAGGGCTTTTCATATGAGGAGATAGGTGATATGCTGAAAATAGCAGGTGGTACCGTCAGGTCAAGGATTCACAGGGCGCGTGAGTCTGTTAAGGACTGCCTGAAAAAAGTAATTGGAGATTTTTAATGGAATGTCTGAAAATTAAAGAAAAAATATCAGCTTACATAGAGAACCAGCTAACTCTTGAAGAAACAAAGCTGATAGAAGGGCATTTAGGGTCATGCAAAGGTTGCAGTATTTTTTTGGAGGACCTTAAGAAAACTGTTAAGTATGCTCAAAGCCTTGGAGAAGTTGAGCCGCCCCCATGGCTTACACAAAAGGTGATGGCTAAGGTGAGGGAAGAGACGGAGAAAAAGAAAAGCATATTGCATAAACTGTTTTATCCGCTTCATATAAAAGTTCCAATTGAAGTTTTTGCGACAATAGCTGTTGCAGTAACTGCACTTTATATGTTCAGGACCATCGAACCGCAGATGAAGGTTGTTCATGCACCTTCTGAAAAAATGGCAGTTGAGGAACATGAAGAAAGAAGCAGGGAATTAAAAAAGGATGAATCCATATCCTTTAAAGATGATATTTCTGTTATGCCTGCCCCTTCAAAGAGAAAATCAACCGATAAAGCATTTGATGCTGCCCCCGGGGCATATGAAGAAACTTCACCTGTTCCTGGTGCCGCTGCAAAAAGACAAATAAGTGAAAAGCAAACTGATACATTTGCAGGAAAATCCAGAGTTGAAAAGGCACCATCCTCTATTGCAGGGCAAAAGGCACTGCCTCAGGCAGCGTACAGGGCCTTTGACATGAAAGCAAAAGAGCGGTCCATGGCTGCTGCACCGGTTAAAGAGCATGATATGATACAGGATATAAAAGAGGATTATGTTCTAACCCTTTCTGTTGAAGACACGGAAAAAGCATTTAAAGAGACCGAAGACATTATTCACAGTCTTGGAGGAGAGATTATCAAAACTATATCCTTAGAAGATTCAATAAGCATCTTTTCAAGGATCACCCCTTCAAAAATGGAATCACTTTTTAAGGAACTGAACCTGATCGGCAAGCTTAAAGAAGAAGATGTCCTTTATTCAATAAAAAGTGATGTAATAAAGAGGGAAAATATCGTTAAAATATCTATTCAAAATCGGTAATCTGCAGTAATTTCAGGCTTTTCATCGTCCTCAGCTTTATCATCAATAAATTTTATCAGTCAGAACAGCCTTAAAACTTGATAAAATGATTTTTTATGGGTCTTGACAAATACATTTATAAATTATGTAAGATTAATATGAGAACAAAAATGATTGATATAAGAACAGGATGATTAATATAAGAACAGGATGATTAATATAAGAACAAATATAATTAATATGAGAACAAACCTGTCTGCTTGCTCGTCTCGGGTGCCTGTCTCGCCAACAGCGGACGAAGCAGCGGGCCTTGATTCGGCGCAGGTCGGTAGGCAGCTATGATTAATATGAACAGACTAAAATTGGGTATACTGCTGACATTTGTACTGTTTATATCAGTCACAATGACAGCTGACAATGCATATGCTGTGTGGTTTAATACAGATTGGGGTTTTAAGCAGAGGTTAACTATAAACAGCTCTCAGGTTTCTGCTGATCTTACAAATTTTCCGGTGCTTGTAAGTGTTACTGATCCAAACCTGAGATTAATGCCCGACGGCAATATAGGAAATTCAAATGGAGGAGATATACTGTTCACATCTGCAGATGAGTTAACACAGCTTGACCATGAGATAGAACTCTATAACTCTGCAACAGGGCAGCTTACAGCATGGGTTAAAATTCCCAATCTATTATCAACTGTGGATACAGTTATATATATGTACTTCGGTAACCCTGGTGCAGCAAGCCAGTGGAACATAAATGGCACATGGGATGAAGGAGGTGCTAATAATTATGTCGGAGTATGGCATTTAAGTGAATCTTCAGGAAACCATACAGATTCTACAGGTAATGTAAATGGCACACGAAACGGAAATTCTGTTATAACAGGCAATATCGCTAACGCACAGATGTTTAATGCCGTTGAAAGTGATTTTATAGATTTAGGGAACAATTATATCTTTCAGTATGATGATCCGTTTGCCATATCTGCATGGGTAAAAAGGTCATCTACCGGAACTGCCCAAATGATTGCTGCAAGGGATAATGGCGATAAGGGCTGGAGGATTATATTAAGGCCTTCAGGGCAAGTGCGTTTTATAATGGTGGCTGACTGCTGCCCAACAGGCCCTAACAACTGGTTTATATGGGCAGATACCAACGGAGCAATAACAGATACAACTGCCTGGCATCATATTGCTGCTTATTATCCGGGTGATGGACAGCCCGGCAGTATTGATTTGTTTGTTGATGGGGTTCAGTCTGCAGTTACCACAAGCGCTACTACTATTATAGATCATGATTATACATTTGGAGTAGAGCCTGATGCAGGCATAGGTGCAAATAACAGTAATACTGCAAATTTTTTTGACGGGGATATTGACGAACTGCGTATTTCAGCTGACCCTTCTCTTATTCGAACTGAACCCTGGTTTCAGACATCATACAACAACCAGAGCAACCCGGCATCATTTGTAAGTTTTGGACTCCAGCAAATGTTTGCTCCTGTCCCTGCAATGACCCAGTGGGGAATGATCGTATTCATAATGCTGGCAGGGTTTGGAGCAATTTACTACATAAAGAAGCGCAGATTTGCTTAAACAGTTCTGCTAAAAACCTTGAATACTCAAAAAGGGCAGTTATGAGAGGACGTAATGGTAAAGACACATAAATTACTATCAAAATTGTTACTCATATTTGTGATATTGACCTTAAGCATAGCAACAGCAGGAAAAGCATATGCATTGTGGTTTAACCCGAACTGGGGCTTCAGGCAGATGATAACAATAGACAGCACGCAGGTGCCCGGAGACCTTACAAACTTTCCTGTGCTTGTAAGTATAACAGACCCGAACCTAAGGGCAATGCCTGCAGGTAATGTAGGCAGGGCAGACGGAGGGGACATAGCCTTTACACTTTCAGACGGTTTTACACAGCTTAACCATGAGATAGAGAGCTATAACCCTGCAACAGGTGAACTTATTGCATGGGTACAGGTTCCGAATGTATCATCAGGGGCAGATACAGAGATATACATTTACTACGGCAACCCGGGAGCAGCTGACCAGTGGAATGCAAACGAAACGTGGGACAGTAATTACAGAGGTGTATGGCATTTAAGTGAAGATCCCTCTGGATCTGCGCCGCAGATGCAGGACAGTACAGTTAACAACAACGACGGAACAACAGCGGGAGGTATGACATTAGGAGATCAGGTGGCAGGACAGATTGACGGGAGTCTGGATTTTGACGGAAGTAATGATTATGTAATAAGAAATCCTGTAAGTAACTTCCCGACAACAGCAATTACTGCATCTTTCTGGATGAATTCCTCAAATACAACAAAAAATGGAACGCCAATATCCTATGCCTCTTCTGGCGGTAACAACGATTTTCTTATATATAATTATAACAATTTTTCAATCTGGAGAGGAAGTTTGGTTGAAACTTCAGTATCTGCAAATGACGGGAGCTGGCATCACATTGCAGTGACATGGAGAAGTTCTGATGGTCAAGTAAGGCTATATAAAGACGGTTCTCAGACTTTTTCAGGAACTCTTTCTACAGGAACTTCAATAACAGGCGGAGGTTCTTTGGTCTTTGCACAGGAACAGGACAATGTAGGAAATCTATTTGATCCAACCCAGGCTTTTCTGGGAATTATCGATGAAGTCCGTATTTCAAACATTTTACGTTCTACTAACTGGGTTGAAACCTCTTATAACAACCAGGTCAATCCTGGATCATTCCTCAGTTTTTCCGCTCAGGAGGAATTTATCTCTGTACCTGCATTGAACCAGTGGGGAATGATCGTATTCATAATGCTGGCAGGGTTTGGAGCTGTTTATTATCTCAGGAAACGTAGTGCCGTTTAATTAACTAATAAAAAGATAAAGGTTTTTTTGTAAAGGGCGGGACAATGGTGAGCATGTCGAACCATACCTGCCCTTTTTTATTGGATGATCTTACAGTCAGGTAATTTTAACTTCTTGACTATTAAAAGAAAGAGAAAAAATTTTTAATCTGTATAAGTAAATTTAATGGGTTCCATAAAAAATAATGATTTGCTATTGTAACTCTCTTTGTATAAAATGTTTTTAATTGAAACTACATATTATTCTATACTTATACATATATTTATGCTTTTAAGAAAAGAATAGAGTCAAAAATTAAAAGGAGGTTTTAATTAATGAAAAGAACGAGCCTGTTTTTATATGTGGTTTTGGTAGTAATAATGATTTTTACGCCGGCAATGGTCTATTCAGGAGTTACAGCTGTTATAAATCTTCCTGAGACAGGGCAGACGCAGAGTTATTCTGCAGGTGATGACGGTGATTATCAAATGGGTGTTGCTTGGCCGGGCCCGAGGTTTGTGGACAATAGTGACGGCACAATTACAGACATGCTTACAGGTCTTATGTGGTTACAGGATGCAAACTGTATAAAAACTAATTATTCAACTTTTGATACAGACGGAACCGCACAAGATGGAGGCGTAGGGTGGGGCAAAGCCCTTCTGTTTATAAAAGAGATGAATGATGGTGGAGTACGTCCGCTTTGTGATACAGGCAAGACCGGTTGGCGCATGCCTAATGTTAATGAACTTGAAAGTCTTGTCAATTCAGGGTATATGGAAGAGGATTGCATAGGCAGCGGTGGAAGCAATCCATGCGCTACCCTTGCTGAATGGCTTGTGGATAACGGTTTTCAATATGTTGAAACTCAAGGTTCAGGAGGAGTTTGGACGGATCAATGGGAGTATGGTGCATATTGGGTCTCTACTCCATATACACATGTAAATGATGGCGGGCTGCAGTTAGGTGGATGGGCAGTACAAATGTCAGCTGGCGATTATATGCAAATTATTCATAGGAACCCGGATTATACCAGGGCTGACCACTTTCTTTTTGTCTGGCCTGTGCGAGACGCAGGAGTTGCAGGAGCAGTTAGTTTACCACGCACAGGTGCGGATGATGAAGCTGGCGAACCAAATGATACTGGCACTATAGCTCAATATAGATATTGTACTAATGAGGCTGGGACCTTTCAGACATGTTCGTCTCTCCCCAATAACGAACTCAGATTACAGGACGGATATCAAAAGGCAGGTGTTACATGGCCTACTACAGGAAACACCTCAAGCGGACGTTATACAAATAACAGCGACGGCACGATTACAGATCTTCTCACAGGACTTATGTGGCTTGAGGATGCAAGTTGCATTCCAACTAATTATATAGGTTATGACACTGAAATAGATTATAAATGTACGTCTCCAGGTTGGAAATTCTGTACAGTTGACTCAGATTGCAACAACCCCGGGACATGCCAATCTTGGAATAATTTATGTGAAAGTGATCTGTCAATAACCTGTACAACGGATGCTGATTGTCCTCCAGGAACATGCACCCTCCTTCAACCGGCTGATGGGAGAGTAGAATGGCAACCTGCTCTTGACTTTGTAGACGGGATAAATAATGTTGGTGGCACTCCCGGGACAGATTATTTTCCACTTTGCGGTGCAGGCTACTCTGACTGGCGTCTTCCAAACAGGGTAGAACAACGGACTATGATCAAGTGGTATGGATGGCCAGCTGGCTATAACAATCCCTGCAGCGGTATGAATTATATAGACATATGGCTTGATGATGGTGTAGATATATGTCAAGGTATAGATGGACAGGGTTTTCTTAATGTAGGCGGCGGTTACTGGACATCTACCTCCTACTCTGCGAATGAGGCATGGGTGTTTTCCATTGGCGAGGCGGGTGGAATATGGCCTACAGATAAAACTAACTCAAGGTCTGTCTGGCCTGTTAGAACAGCAGGCGGAGATGATGGAGATGGAGTACCTGTAGAAGTAGAGGACAATGCACCTAACAACGGTGATGGTAATGATGACGGCACACCTGACCTTCTCCAGCCCCTTGTAACCTCTTTGCCATCTGCAACAGGGCAGGGATATGTCACAGTAGTAACATCAGGAGGAGGATGCACACAGAACATGAATGTACAGACAGCAGTAGCTTCACCTGCTGATCCTGGTTTTAGCTATCCTTTAGGAGTAGCAGGTTTTGAAATAAGGTGCAGCACAGGGCCTGCAGACATGGAGATAATCTACCACGGCAGCTCTGACCTGACAGGTTTTGTCTACAGGAACTACGGTTCAATGGCCCCTGCATTCGGAGCACCTGAGTGGTATGAAATGACAGGAGTAACATTTGGCACAAGGGTAATAGATGGGCAGACAGTGGCCACAGCAACATTCCAGATAGGTGATAATCAGCTCGGTGATCACGATCCTCTTGGGAATTTAATACTAAGCCTTGGAGGCCCAGGACTGCCTGCGCCACCAATGGCAATACCGACAATGACACAATGGGGTATGGTAGCGTTCATGCTTCTTGCGGTAGCCGGAGCTGTTTACTACTTAAGGAGACGCAGATACAGTAATTAGGAAGTAGAAAGCATGAAAGAAATAAAAAGGGCGGGTATTTACCCGCCCTTTTTTATTGCAATAACCTGTTTATGACTTTTTCATGGAACTTTTTTAAATCCCCATTTGTCTAACTAACTAAAAGTCACACAAAAAAATTAAAGAGGAGGTTTAAAATGAGAGAAGAAAAAATTCAAATAAGGAAGCTGCTTTGTATTACCCTGTTTTTAGGGCTTTTTGTATCAATAGGATGCAGTAATGTCGAGGCACGAAAGCCTGATTTAAAACCTCTGTCTGTTACTACCAGCATCAATGACCAGACAGAAATAGCCTTGACTGTCTATAATTCTAATCTTGGTCTGGTCAAGGATATCAGAGAAATTAAACTTGGGAAAGGGCTGATCAGGCTCAGGTTTATGGATGTTGCCTCACAGATCATCCCAGTAAGTGTTTATATAAGGTCGCTAAAAAACCCTGACAGCCTGAGAATACTTGAGCAGAACTATGAGTATGACCTGCTTAATCCCAAGAAGCTTCTTGATAAATATGTGGGCAGAAAAGTAAAGCTTTATAATATGAATCCTTATACAGAGAGGGAAGCCATTGTTGAAGCCACACTTTTGTCCAATAACGGAAGCCCCATATTTAAAATTGGAGATGAAATAACATTTGGGCATCCCGGAAGGATTATATTCCCGGGTGTTCCTGAAGAACTGATTTCAAAGCCAACCCTTATATGGCTTCTTGAAAACGATCTTTTTGCAAAACAAAAGGTAGAGGCATCTTACCTGACAAACGGTATTAACTGGATGGCTGATTATGTAGTGACATTAAATGATAAGGATGACAGGGCAGACCTTTCAGGCTGGGTAACCATTGATAACAGAAGCGGGGCAACTTATAAAAACGCCAGATTAAAACTTGTTGCAGGTGATGTAAACAGAGTAAATGACAAAATAGGGTACGGTGAGAGGATGCTTTATGCAGCAAAATCAATGGCAAGAGAGGAACAGTTCAAAGAGGACGAATTCTTTGAGTATCACATATATACCCTGCAGAGGCCTTCAACAATAAAAAACAACCAGACCAAGCAGATAAGCCTTGTAACAGCTGACAATATCCCTGTAAGGAAGGAGTTTATATATTACGGGGCACAGTATTACTACCGAAGCCAGCACGGAGAAAGCATATCAAATCAGAAAGTAGGGGTATTTGTTGAAATATTGAACAAGAAGAAAAATAATCTCGGTATGCCGCTTCCAAAAGGTACAATCAGGGTTTACAAAAATGACAAGGAGGGGAGCCTCCAGTTTGTAGGTGAGGACTCAATAGATCATACCCCTAAAGATGAGAAAGTAAGAATTAAACTGGGAGATGCGTTTGATGTCGTTGGAAGCAGAAAACAAACGAGCTGGAAGAAGGTTGCTTATGATACTTATGAAGCAGGCTTTGAGATATCACTCAGAAACCATAAAAAAGAAGACGTAGTTGTAAAGGTCATTGAGCCTGTTCCCGGTGACTGGAAAATGATCAGGTCAAACTATAATTACACTAAAACAGAGGCCTTTACTGCTGAGTTTAATATACCGGTACCAAAAGATGAAGAGGTTAAGCTTAAATACAAAGTAAGGATCAGGTTTTAGATTAATTAGAGTAATCTTCTAAAGCGTTTACAGACATTGTAAACGCTTTAGAAGGCCTATATTATTTGATACTATCAATGTCTTCCAGATAGGGTTGATTCGATCGAAGAGTCTAGTGGCGCTTCGCCCACACCCGACCCACTTTCTTTACCTCTAAAGAAAGTGGGCAAAGAAACGTGCCCCTCGAAAATCTCTTGGACGTCTCGCTCAGTCAGCCTTCGTTAAATTAATTCAAACTCCCCCCACCGCTTTGCTTCGCAAATCGAAGCAGTGGGGGTCAAACACGAATTAATTTTATACTCTACGGCCTCCTTCTCTCACCTGAAACTTTCGTATGGGGAATAAGAAAGACTGAACAACTGACACCTGATTACTGTTCACTGATAACTGCCTTAACGCCCTCACTGCCCCTTGCAGCCCGGAACCAATCCAATGGGGCTATAAAAACACTTGTTTATCAAGGTACCCTTTAGAGATTTTAGGTGATGAGCGAGACTGGAAGGAAAAAGAAATGATTTGTGTCTGAACGAAGAGAGTTTAAATCATTTCCCTGGAAGTTGAGCGAAGCGCCGCCCGGCCAATGCATAGTGAGTTTATCAGCCAGTCATTTTGGCTGGCGATCAGCGAGCGCATATAAACATTATGTTTTCCTTACATTGAGGTTTACTG
>VAPC010067034.1_pt1 | contig 25056 bp, 25 predicted proteins | sample 3395121 | NCBI WGS metagenome assembly VAPC01 (sample SAMN08290434, study PRJNA428436) | hydrothermal vent metagenome | isolation source: Deep-sea hydrothermal vent chimney | place: Indian Ocean: Southwest Indian Ridge | depth 1711 m m
ATTTAGAAAATATGGTCCAATCCCGAACACTTAAGAGAATTTTACTAGAATTACACACTAAAAACAAGGGGTTATATACAGAACTTTGAATCATACATAAGTTATAATCTTCATATGGATATGAAAAATAAATTACAGCAGGTCCCCTGCTCTCCGGGAATATATGTCATGAAGGCCGCCAGGGACAGGGTCATTTATGTGGGCAAAGCAAAGAATCTGAGAAACAGACTGAGATCATATTTCCGGGCCTCTCCGTCCCTGGACGCGCGCAAATCAAAGATGCTGAAAGAGATCAGGGATTTTGATTATATAGTTACTGAAAATGAACTCGAGGCCCTCGTTCTTGAAGCCACATACATCAAAAAAACAAAACCGGCATACAACATTGTCCTGCGGGATGACAAAAGTTATCCTCTCCTTAAACTGACTGTAACGGAACAGTGGCCGAGACTTGAGGTTGTCAGGAGAATCACAAAAGACGATTCGCTTTATTTCGGCCCTTACGTCCCTTCCGGCAGTATGCGGGAAATTTTAAAATTTATAAGGCGCAATTTCCCTCTGCGGACCTGCAGAGACAGTCTTAAAAAACCCTTCAGACCATGCGTACAGTTCGAGATCGGAAGATGTCTTGGCCCATGCGACGGAGATCTCAGAGAACAAAAAGATAAAGACAGATACATCGAAGTAGTTAACGAAACAAAGCTCTTTCTCCGCGGCGTGAAAAAAGAACTACTGACAAAACTTCAGAAGAAAATGAAGGACCTTTCGGACGATCTTCAGTATGAAGAGGCCGCTGTCATAAGGGACAGGTTAGAAGCAATTAAAAAAGCATGGGAATCTCAGAGGGTCATATCCAGTGAACTCGGCGATCTTGACGTAATTGGCCTATACAGGGAAGAAGAGGACGCCGCTGTTTTTATGCTGTTCATAAGAAACGGCATGGTCATCGGCCAAAAGGACTTTTTCCTTCAAAAGCTCGGCGTAATTGATAACAGGGAACTGGCAGCGGAATTTATAGAGCGGTTCTACTCAAAAGAGATACCTGTGCCTCCGGTAGTTATCCTGCCGTTTAAGATAAGGCTTGAGACACAAAGACTCTGGCTCAGTGAAAAAAGAGGAAAAAGGGTCAGGCTCGGAATAGCCCGGTCAGGCCCTGAATCCGGCGTTTTAAAAATGGCCATGGACAATGCCTGTCACTCCTTTCTCAGGCATAAAGAAACAAAGACATCACCGTCAGCGAGGGATGCCCTTATCTCCCTGAAAAACCTTCTCAACCTTGATACCGCCCCTGCGAGGATAGAGGCAGTAGATGTATCTAACATATCCGGCACCGAGGCAGTCGGCGCTGTAATTGTATGGGAAGACGGTTCATTTATAAGAGACGATTACAGGCTTTACAGGATAAAAACCGTTAAAGGAAGCGATGATTTTGCTATGATAGGAGAAGTGGTCAGCAGGCATTTCAATAACCTTGACAAGAAGGCCGGAAAAATACCGGACGTATTGCTTATAGACGGCGGTAAGGGACAGTTAAGTTCCGCACTGAAGGCAGTGAAACCTTTTGCATTCCCTGTCAGGGTCGCTGCCATAGCAAAGGCAAAAGCCGGTCAGCCGGACAGGCTTTTTGTGCCGAAAAAATCAGACGCCATTGTGCCTGAACCGTTTGCGCCTTCAACGCACCTGCTTCAGAAGATCCGCGATGAAGTTCACAGGACTGCTGTGAACTATCATAAAAAACTGCGCGCCAAAAGAGTCCTGAAATCACCTCTGGAGGGGATCAGGGGAATAGGAAAGACAAGAAGGCTTTCACTTTTGAAGCATTTCAGCAGCATTGACGCGATAAGAAAGGCATCTGTCGATGAAATAGCCTCGGTAAAGGGACTGAACACAAAAACAGCAGAGGTGATAAAAAAATCTTTAGACACTACCAGGCGTCAGACGTAAACAGATATGGACAATACTGCCTGATACTGACAGAATTTTGATTTAAAAGGAGAGATATGGACATTTATATTTCAGGCTCAATGGCATATGACAGGATAATGGATTTCCCGGGCAAATTTGAGGACCACATTCTGCCGGACAAGATCCATGTACTTAACGTGTCTTTCACTGTTAACGGGATGACCGAAAAATTCGGAGGCACCGCCGGGAATATCGCGTTTTCTCTTCACCTCCTTGAAGAGAGATCGATTATTCTCGCTACGATAGGAAAGGACCATGACAGTTATCTGGGCTGGTTGACTACCAACAGCATTTCAGTTAACGGAATTAAGATAATTGATAAGGAGTTTACCGCCGGCGCCTATATAACAACAGACAAGGCCGATAACCAGATAACAGGGTTCAATCCAGGGTCGATGAAATATCCTTCTGAATACAATTTCGAATCTGTTGACCCTGATAATTCAATCGCCATAATCGCGCCAGGCAACCTGCAGGATATGATCGAATACGCAAAGGTATATAAAGCAAAGGGGGTTAAATGCATATGTGACCCGGGACAATCTCTTCCTTCATGGGAGAAAAAAGACCTGGTTGAATGGATAAAGGGCTCTATGATATTGATCTCCAACGACTATGAACTGGACCTGATAATGAATAAAACAGGGATGGACAAAAAGGCCCTTTTAGGGACAGCACAGATTATTATCACCACGCTTGGAGAAAAAGGCTCGGTGATAAGCACTGCTGACGGAGATACTACTGTGCCGGCGGCAGAGATCCGGAACATCCTTGACCCTACAGGAGCAGGAGACGCTTACAGGGCAGGACTGCTTAAAGGACTTGTAAACGGTAAAGATATTGAGACATCTGCAAAGATAGGAGCTGTTGCCGCAACTTATGCGATAGAGAACTACGGGACTCAGGAACACTATTACGATTATGAGAACTTCCTCAGACGTTACCGTTTGAATTTTGGGGAACTTAAATAAAAAAAGAAGATAAGAAGTTAAGAGGTTAAGAAGATGAGAAGTTGAGTCACGACTAACGCTTCACTATTCACACTTCACGAACTATGAACATAGAAAACCTCAGGACCATCGGAAAGAGACTGCGGCAGGAGATATCTCCTATTGCGGGTAAACTTCGCGAAAGCGCGCCGATCGGTAAAGGCGCAGGCGGAGACATAACTTATCCTATTGATAAAAAGGCGGAAGAGATCATTTTTGAGGAGATAGAAAGTCTCAATGAGCCGGTCACACTGGTGTCAGAAGAACACGGCATCAAGGATATAAAAGGCGGCGGTCCAAAGATCCTCATTGACCCCATAGACGGCAGTAAGAACGCCGTATCAGGCATACCTTTTTTTTCAACATCCATCGCAATTGTGAATGGGGACACGCTGGGTCATATCTCCATGGGATATGTAATAAACCTTATTAACGGCGATGAATTCTGGGCTGAAAAAGGCGGCGGCGCTTTTTTTAACGGCATGCCTGCCCGGACACAGCAGGATGATGCTTTCAGAATAATTGCTTATGAAGCGCAAACACCCAGAGTTCATGTGCCTGCCATTCTTCCTCTGCTTTCTCTTTTCAACAGGACAAGGTGCCTGGGATCAATTGCCCTTGACCTCGCCCTTTTGTCCAAAGGGTCAGTAAGCGTGTTCTCAGCTCCCGGACCTTCAAGAAGCTTTGACTTTGCCGCAGGATATCTTCTTGTCAGAGAAGCAGGAGGAATTGTTACTGATCATAACGGAAATGAAACAGGCAATGTCCGGATCGGCCTTGAAAAGTCATCCCCTCTTCTGGCTTCAGGCAATGAAAATCTTCATTTTAAGGTCCTGGAAGCACTGAAATTGTAGATTGTTAATTGCAGATTGAAAATTGTTATTTTTCAGTCTTATTTATTTCATTATTCGACAATCGTCAATTGTCAATTTTTAATGGTTTTATTAAGGCATCTGCACATTAAGATCATAACTCCCGATAGATGTCCTGTCCGCGATTCCTTTCTTCCACAGCATATCAATAACCCTGGCTTTTGCCGCTCTGGGGGCCATGATGATCAATTTCACTCCAAGGCCTGACAGGGCCTTCCATTCATCCGCTTTTTCAGAAGTTATACTTTCAGGAGTCTCAACTTCAATAACAGATAGGACAAGACCGTGATTGCTCAATATCAGGTCAGGATAGTAACCCTTGAACTCGGCCTCTTTTTCTCCCTCCAGATTGATTTTGACTTCGTCGTACTCCCTTGAGAGTTTTTGATTCAGGTAATTGATCATCCAGTCATGGATCGGATTTTTTTCCATGTCTTATAATTTCCTTTTATATAACAGATTAATAATAAAATCAGGCGCGCCTGATTCGCTTATATCCTCTGTTAATGAAAGCTCTACACTGTTACCGCCGGATTCATATCTGCCGCCAAAAACAAGAAGATATGCCGGTCTGTCAACAGCTCTCAGGCCTGTTTCAGGATATATTGACGACTGTCCCTGGACCTGAACAAGCAGAAATATATTTTTCCCCGCGTCTACTTCCACACCCGCGCCGCCATGGACAAAATTCTTCAGGCCGATTTTTTGATATCCGCTGACATCACCAGGGAAAACCGTGCCGAAATTCCAGTATGTCATAATGAAATCATTAACCTTATAATCAAGAAGGATTCCGATCCCTGCATCCACACTGCCGTTGCCGTAACCTTTTTCAGCACTGCCTGTTGGAAATTCAACGTCTCCTCTAATGCCGAAGTTAAGGCCATTATCCGAAAATAGTGATTTTTTCACAGAAAGCCTGATATCTCCCAGCCCAGCCCCTGTTTCACCCTTAACAATTAATATATTATTTCTTCTTATTTCATAAAGAAACTCGTTATTGGGCCTTGCGCTTCTTCCATAATTAGGAAAATTAAACGCATCATGATAGCTGTCAAGAAAACCGTCCATAAAACCATCGTGAAAAAAAAGCACTGGGACGTCGATATTTAGTTCAATAAAGTCTCTGATGATCTTCCTGTATCTCAGATTCAGCTCAGTTACTTCCATATCCTGATTGATAGTCCAGGTTCCTGAAGTCTGCACAGTATATGTGCTTGAATGGGAAAGACTGGCTGAAAAAGAATTTTCCATAAGCGCCTTTTCCAGATACGGCTGGTCAGCATGCATAAAAATCGGATACTGGTTTTTGACCTGAAGGGGGCCTCCAAATGACCATGCCAGAGACGTAAAAATCAGGGAAAAACCGGCAAGAAACAATAAAATACGCGTTTTTTTCATTGTGTCTAAAATATCAGAGGCATGAAAGGATGTCAAATGATGTTATCGCTTACTGTATCTTCTTTTTTTGCGTTTTGCTCTTAATGAATTATCAGATTATTCGTGTTATTATTAAATAATATTGATCAAAAGGGGTATTACTTTTGCCATATTTAGACATCATAGGGTGGCCTTTAATACTAATTGCTTTTGCAGAGATTTATCTTGGAGTTATTCTTCTCAAAAAAAATCCACGCAACAGCTCTCTGAATAAAAGCGTTGCTATACTGTCCTTTGCCGCCGCTTCCCTCTGTTTGTCAGGCGGCATCTCTTATGTTCTGGCCGGTATGGGACTGGATTATTCATTTGTTTACAGAGGCAACTGGTTAGGGTACTTCTGCATTCCTGCCGCATTTCATATATCTTTTTATCTGAAAGACGAAAAAACTCCTGCTCCGCGCACGGCTGTTCTCACACATTATTTCCCATGGGTAATTATAGCTGTCCTGGCATTTTTTACTGACCTCGTTGAAAAAGGCCCTCCCTCACTGACCCCGCACGTGCTCAATACCGGACCTCTTGCCAACCCGGCCAGGATCCTGGCTTCGGCTCTTATAGTCTGGCTGATATTCAGACTGATGAAGATCAGGACACAGTTAATAGGTATTAAGACCGTACAGATCAATTACGTTATCACTGGGATAGTATTATTTGGAATCGGCAGTGGGCTGGTTAGCGGAATCCTCCCGCTATTCGGCAGTTTTGGAGTCGATCCGGCTTTAGGCGGCTATTTCAGCCTGCCCTGGATCGTCTTGACATTCTATGCTATTACACGGTACAGACTGTTTGATTTTCGCATGTTTATGTCAAACCTGTTCCTTATCCTGATATTGACGTCTGTAATGTCAGGCTTTTTTCTCGGCTTGTGGGAACTGTTAGAGCGTTTGACCGGCACTTCTCAGTCAATAGTGGTCCCTCTGCTTATCGCCGGGATAGCACTCATCAGCCTCCCGATATTTAAAATATTTCAGAATAAAATACAGCGAATTGTCATGAAAGGAAAGTATGATTATCAGATGGACTTAATAGAGGCTTCCAGATCATTTATTACTATTAAGAACCTGGATAATTTACTGCGCAGTATTATCTCAGCCTTAAAAACAAACCTTGGAGTGAAACATGCATATATATTTCTCAGGACAGAGTTCGGCAGTTATAAAGTGCACGGCAACCCGGATGACGGGGAAAAATTACCGTTTAACTACTGGGCGGCAGATAACGTAATTGACTGGTTAAAGCTGAACGGGGAGATATTAATCAAAGAAGAACAGGAAATGACACTGCCCTCTGATAACTTCAAAAGGCTTTACAAAAATATCGGGAAAATAGATGCCGAGCTGATCATGCCTTTAATTTATAACAATGACCTGCAGGGGTTTATAACTCTGGGTTATAAAAGCAGTAAAGAATCATATTCAAAAAGTGACATTTACCTATTGAACAAATTGACAGTAGATACAGTGCTTGCCATAGAAGACTCGCTTATCTATGAAAAAACCTTTACTGACAGCCTTACCGGGCTGTTTATTCAGCAGTACTTTAATAAGCGATTAAAAGAGGAAATAAAACTGCCGGAGAACCAAGGCCCCATAAGCCTGCTAATGATCGATGTTGACTATTTCGAGGGGATCAGGGAAAAACACGGATACGCCATGGGAGATGAGGTTCTTAAAGAGATCTCAGAAGTTATAAAAAATAAGGCCAGGTTCGGCAATCTTATTGCAAGGTATTCTGAAAAACAGTTCGCCCTCCTTCTGCCGAATACGAGCCGGCCGGAAGCGCTAGCCGCAGCCAATGACTTAAGAATGAAAATCAGGGAATTAACCTTTGGTCATGATGATAAAACAACTGTAAGCATAGGCATCGGATGCTTTGGAGATACCGAAGACCTTGATTATGAGGACCTGATTAAACAGGCGGAAAACGCCCTGTACATCGCTAAACTTAAAGGCAAAGACCGCGTGGAATATCTGCACTCCTAAGATTAAAAGACCGTGACACGTGACGCGTGAAGTGTGAAACGACTCTCAACTTCTAATCCTCTTAACTTCTGTTGTTTTAATTTCTTATTTCTCACTTCTAGATTGACACTACCCGGTGCGAGGAGCTGTGCAGGCCAATAAGTTGATTAAGTTGGCAACGTCTCCTATTTTTTGCCGAGGCGCTCTTTGTTTTCCATGAGGGACTGGACAGGTTTTAGGCCGTAGGGGCTGCCCTGCTCTATCGCGGTCAGCACAGTGCCGCCGCCGGTGAAGAAATAATAATTCGCGTCATCAAGCACAGAGAGGTACAGGCCGGGGCAGAGGTTTTTGAACTCCTGAAGTGTATCCCCTCCCCCGTACATCTTAAGTGCGGAAGTGTTCTTGTCTATTGTCTCATCCAGGGCCTTGGAACCATCGGTAAAGTGAGGGGTATAACCCATAACCGCGTTAACAAATATGGTCTTTGCGTTAAGGATTATATCTGAAACTCTTTTATCCATCAATGACTTAGGGTCAATGTCAAGGACATATCCGTATTTATTGCCTTTTTTTAGATCCCTAACTGCCAGGGTCCTGTATTTGCCGGCAATCCGGCCTTCTAAAGTATCTGACTCAATTATATAAGGAAGCTCTACGATCTTTTGTACATCCTTATCCACGGCAATAAGCTCTTTTGCCGCATCAATGTCGCTATCACTCACCCCTTTTATTGAAATACCGTATTTGGCGCAGAGATAGGTATTGTAAATTACCCCGCCCAAGATAAGGCTGTCAGCTTTATTATAGATCGCGTAAAGAGGGGCTATCTTGGTGTCATATTTGGCACCCGCGACAACTGCAACAAAAGGACGTTCCGGGTTAATAACATTGTTAAGGTTCTCTATTTCCTCCTGCATCAGAAACCCGGCGTATGAGGGTATGTATTTTGTAATGTCATATGTAGAGACATGCGGCTGCCACGAGCCGAAAGCATCATTGATGTAGACATCGGCAAGTCCAGCTATCTGAACGGCAAAGCTGTCCCTGTAAAATCCTGTCCCCTCTTCGCCGCGGAACCACCGGACATTTGGAAGGTAAATGCCGCCGATCTTTTTGTTCTTCAGGTCTTCAATCGCAAAACCTACAGAATCACTGATCCCGGATATTCCGTTTTCCTCATCAATGAGAAAATCCGGTACGATTATATCAGTGTGAAGCTTGTGTCTCAGATACTCTACAACAGGCGTTACAGAGTTATCAGGGCTGCACCTTATCTTTCCTGTTTTTTTGTCTCTCGGCCTGCCGATGTGGGTCATAATAATAGGCCTGCCGCCGCGCTCTACTATATTGTAGAGTGTACCAAGTGTCTTATCGATCCTGTAAGGGTCTCTGATGACGCCTTTTTTAACAACATTGTGGTCAAACCTCACAAGAACCACTTTGCCGTCAAGATCGGCTTCCTGAATAGAAGGTAGTCTCTTGCTTACAGAGTATGTCTCCATACCTAATCTTATCAAATAAAAAAATATTTGAGAAGTAAATTAGTTTTCTCTCTTTAGAACGGCAGATTATGAGTAATAATTATTACATTGTCTTTCAGACAGAGTTCATTTCTTTGCGCCTCCAAAGAAACGAACCAAAGAAAGGTGGCCCAGATATTGTTATACGGCTCTTCGCTCAACTTCCAGGTCTACGACTCGTAGAGGAATGATTTAGTAGACCCTTCGGATCTACCAATGTAATGAATTTATATCTTTGTATTATATCTGCATTGCTAACTCGCTTTGCTCAGACACAAAATCATTCATCTCTCCTTCCAGTTATCGCGCATCGTCTACAATATCTAAAGGGTACCAAACCTAATATAAACCTCTCTGCCATTAAGCGGTATCATTGTTCATTTATCGATTATTGATATATAATTTAAGGGGACTAAAAAATGACCATACAGAAACCGTTAAAAGTAATGTTTTTGTGCACTGCCAATTCTTGCCGAAGCCAGATGGCTGAAGGACTGGCCAAACACATCGGAAACGGCCATGTTGAAGTCCACAGCGCGGGGATGTTTAAACATCATATACAGCCCAGGTCGATCAGTGTAATGAAAGAGCTTGGTATTGATATCTCTGATCAAAAATCGGAAGCAGTTAATAAGAGGCTTTTGAACAAAATGGATGTCGTTATAACCCTGTGCCATAATGCAGAGTCAAAATGCCCGATAACTCCTCCTGGAATAAAAAGGCTGCACTGGCCGATTAAAGACCCGGTCGGCTCAGCAGGCACTGAAGAAGAGATCATGAGCGAGTTCAGGAAAGCACGGGATGAAATAAAAAATAGAATAGAGAGGTTTATTGAAGAAATGTATTTGAATTCCTCTAAAAGCTAACTTCTAACCCTTCTCCTTATTGCAGTTACCATCGCACCAGTCATAGCCAGCATTATTAATACCAATACAATTGGATGCTTTACACCATATACAATCGGCATAAGCGCTGTCCTTGTCACTATCCTCAAAGTCTCACGCTCAGCAATATAATCAGCAAACGGAGGGGAATATTTGTAATACAGTCTTACAAACTCTCTGCCTGCAGTGTTTGTCAGAAGGTATCTATCCCTGAACTCCCTTAATATTACGACTTCATCTTCCATATAACTGCCGTATGCGGCTGTTGCAATAAAACATGAGTCGCCATCTGCATGCTGAATGGTAAAAAATAACGGCAGGATCAAGTATTCAAAAGCGCCGATATCACACACAGGCAATAAGTCATCATCACCATCAAAGGGGCGCCCATATCCCCGCTGGTCCGTCGGAGGACAGTTTCTATTGTCTCCAGCATCAACTGCAGGGCTGTTTTTCGGAATGGCGTGGGTCTGAGTCGGGCCTCCATTGTCCTGCAAAGGGCCCAACATCGGGTCAACACCGGGCAGATCATTGACATCAACTAAATTACAGGTATTATCACTGTCAATGTTATAGCCGTTTGTGGTGACAGGCGCCCCCATGCAGTCCTCCGGAAGATTGTTTGAAACTATGGTATTTAATATTGACAGCGTAATACTGGCATTAAAAATCCCGCCGCCTAAAGTGGCTGTGGCAACACTGCCGGTAGCAGTGACTGCATTGCCATTTATTGTAACGTTGGTCATCGTAACAGTTCCCGTGTTATAAATACCGCCGCCAAAAGCTAGGCCAAGGGTTGAGCCGCTAGCCATAGCAGAATTATTACTGATTGTTACGTTTGTCATAGTCATGGTTCCATTGTCATTGTAAATACCGCCGCCATAGGCAAAGCTAAAATTAGCTACGCTCGTTGCAGCATTATTATTGATCGTAACACCAGTGAGGGTCATTGTACCGTTTGAATTAAAAATGCCGCCGCCGTGTGCAACCGGGCCGTATATCGTGTTATTTCTGATCGCGATATTATTCAGTGTTACAACACTATTAAAGCTGCCTATCCCGCCTCCAAAAACATTAAATGCATTGACATCCTGCAGCGTCAGGTTAGAGATAATAGCTGTTGTAGCACTTATATAAAAAATACGGGTGTTAGTGCCGCTTATTCTTAGTTTTTTTGCGCCTGATCCATTAATGGTCATCTGTTTATTAATAGTTAACGATCCGGTTGTAAGGATGATCGTTCCTGTGACATCAAAATTAATCGTTCCACCCGCATCAACATCGGCAATCGCCTGTCTTAAAGACCCTGCACCGCTGTCATTAAGATTTGTCACAGTTTCCACAGGCGCGGCAAAAACCTTTGGCGCACTCATGCATATACACCCTATTAGTAGTAACAAAGAAATTAAGCTCAGTGGGCCATTTGAGTACTTTTTTGTTTTTTTCATAAAAATCCTCCCAGATAAATAATTTCTGCATAAAAAGCTAAAGACATATCCTGTGAAAACTAAAGAATTCAGATTTTTCATCATAACGCAAGGGAATATAAAATAGCAAAAATAGTTAGTCTAAAATATCTTAAATAAAAGACTAAGGTTCCTTAACTCATCCTTCCACGAACTAACTCTCTTAAACTGCCTGTCCTTAATGGTTTCTATGCTATACGAACTGCCGTTTTGAGTTACTGTGATTGCGCCATCCATATCCGTCCTGAAGAACCTTGTACCGGCGGACCTATACCTTTCAACTGTCTCCTCATGCGGATGGTTAAAGGAATTATTCTTGCCTACGCTTACCACTGCTGTCCTGGGACTGACAGCCGCGAGGAATTCTGCTGAACTTGATGTCCTGCTGCCATGATGCGGCACCTTAATAATGTCACTTTTAAGCCATTTACCGAGATGAACAAGATTATCTTCTGCTTCTTCTTCAATATCCCCTGTGAAAAGTAATGACATACCATCTGATTCTATTTTCAGCACCAGCGAGTCGCTGTTCTGATTGGAATAATCTCCTCTTGTTGATCCCGCAAAGAACTCATCATATGGGTGAAATGCCAGGATATTATAGTCAGTAGTTTCCAGCACATCACCTCTTTTTAGGATTCTGTGAGGGATATTGTATTGTTCTATTCTGTGGAAAAAATCGTCTGCCTCCGGCAAATATCTGCCGCTTGACCATATTTCGCCTATTCTGAAATTGTCCATAATATAAACAAGCCCTCCGAAATGATCTGGATGCGCGTGGCTTAGCACGAGATAATCAATATGTCTTATTCCTTTGGACCATAGATGCGGAGCAATAATCATGCGGCCAATGTCAGGACTGCCGGTACTGCCGTCGATAAGCATGATCTTATTATCGGGCAGTTCAACAAGAGAAGTCTCACCCTGCCCGGCGTCAAAGAAAGTGACCCTGAAATTATTCGGAGATGAATAAGGGCCGGCTATATAAAGGCCTATAACAAGTATGAATGGAACAAACCTCCACCTGAACCTGCTCTTTACGATGAACAGCAGGGACAGGAAGTACAAGACCACAATAATAAATGAAGGGTCGTGTACACGCAGGTTAGCATAGGGAATATTGGAAAACGCTTTAACAAGTATTAAAGCGAAGTGAGAAATTTCATCTATCAACCAGTTTAACGGCAAAACCGGCAAATTGAACAGCAGCGCGGCAAACCCCGAAAAAAAACCAATTGGCAATATCACAAAACATATGAGGGGCGTCACTATCAGATTTGTTACCGGAGATATCAGGGGAAACTGCTTGAAATATAAAACTACGAACGGCGCTGTTCCCAGAACCGCCGCCGCGGTTATCAGTGTCGCTGTCTTAACCTTGTCAAATACCATAGTAAGCAGTTGTCCGCGCTCTGCCTGCCCCGTACTGAATGGTGCGTGGGCCTGCCGTGAACCATGCGGTTCAGTGGCATGCCCTGTGCCGAATAGCTCAGTCCCCTGCCCTGTACCGAATGGTTCAGGGTCTTTTTTCTCCAACACAAGTCCGATTGACAACACTGCAGTAAAGGAAAGAAGGAAGGAGAGCTCAAAAAGCGTTGAGGGCCTCCATAACAGAATAGTAATAGCCGCAATTGATAGTGAATTAAGCCACTGACCCTTTCTTCCGAGAAACAGCGCTGACATGTAAATAAAGACCATAATAAGTGCACGGATAGTCGGCGTACTCGCACCGGATATTACCGCGTAAAAAACCAGGATGGGAATTGTTAGTACAATCGCCGTCTGAGTTGGAGTTATATATAAGGTCATTTTTGTAAGCACTTTTACCGGAAACAATTGAACCAGCATCCTCACGAACTTGAAAATTATAAAGGCAAGTAATCCAAAATGAGTTCCTGATATGCTCAGAAGGTGCGCAAGGCCTGTAGCACTGAAGGCGTTCCTCATATCCATGCCTATTCCCCTCTTAAGCCCCGGAATGATCGCCTTAAGCAATGCTGCGTTCTCGTCTGAGAGGCTGTTGTCCATAACTCTGCCAAGCGTAAAGCGGAGATTGTATAACCATGACAGGACGCCTTTGCCTTGCTCCATTACCTGAATATGCTTCGCATAGCCTATGGCAGTGATACCGTCTTTCTTAATATCGTAAGAAATAACACCCGGATTATGCAGAACTTTTGGTTCTTTTAACTTCACAAGCGCGCTGATCCTGTCCCCTGGCCCGGGCAGTATATCTGCCCCAGCATTGCCCGGATCAAAAAAGAGCCTGACTTTCCCCGGGATATTCTTTGATTTAACAGTAAGTCGGATCTTTTCACCTGATATTTCAGGCACACCAATAACAGAGCCCTGAACTAATATTTCACCAGCCGGCAATTTAACCTCTGGAACTGAATCGTGTCTTATGAAACTGTAGAAAAATCCAAAGAGAAATACGAGGATCAATAAAAAACTCTTTTTTCTGCTCTTTCCTTTTATAAGCAGAAAAAAAACCGCAATAATGCTGGATGTAGAAATCAATATGGGGAAAAAGGAATAGAAGTTAAATACAGCAATGCCGCCTATTAGAGAAACGGCATAGCCGATCATGCCATCTTTGTCTTTATTACCTTGGCAATTTCGTTTGCCATGGTCGAAATCTGGGCTAAATTGTCTCCCTCGATCATAACCCTGATTTTTGGCTCGGTGCCGGACGGCCTGACAAGAATCCTTCCGCTGTCGAGTACTTTCTCGGCGTTTTTTATGGCTGTAATCACATCAGGGTACTTTTCTATTTTATCAGGTTTTTGAACTTGTACATTTACCAAAACCTGGGGATATATCGGAACAACAGATGCAAGCTCGGAGAGAGGTTTGCCAGCCCTGATCATTATTTCAAGTACCTGGAGTGCAGTTATCGCGCCGTCACCTGTTGTATTATGGTCCATGAAAATGATATGCCCTGACTGTTCTCCGCCCAGATTACATCCCCGCCTGACCATTTCTTCAACAACATATCTGTCACCGACCTGAGTTCTAATGACCTGAATGCCTGATTCCTTCATGAACAGCTCAAAACCTATATTGCTCATTACTGTCGATATAATAGTGTTTTTCCTGAGCTTCTTCCGTGCCTTCATGTCAAGGGCGCATATGGCAACGATCTTGTCGCCGTCAATTATCTCGCCTTTTTCATCGCAGAGAATTGACCTGTCAGCGTCACCGTCATGTGAAATCCCAACGTCAGCCTTATGTTTTAAGACTGCCTTTTTAATGGCTTCAGGATGTGTACAGCCGCAGCCGGCATTGATATTAAGGCCGTCAGGCTCATCATTGATAGCGATTACCTCAGCGCCTAGTTCCCTGAGCACCCATGGAGTGACCTTGTAGGAAGCACCATTGGCACAATCAACAACTATCTTCATACCCTCCAATGTCTTGCCTTTCGGAAAGGTTGACTTAACATACTCTATATACCTGCCGGTAGCGTCATCTATCCTGATCGCCTTGCCTATTCCAGCGCCATGAGGCCTTATCCTTACCAGCTCATCCGAGAAAAGCGCGTTCTCAATTTCCTTCTCAATGCTGTCCGGCAATTTAAAACCGTCAGCAGAAAAGAATTTGATCCCGTTGTCATCAAATGGATTATGAGAAGCGGATATAACGATACCTGCGTCAGCCCTCAGGCTGCGGGTCGCGAATGCTATACCGGGCGTAGGCATCGGGCCTACCAGGACAACTTTCATTCCCATGGAACATATGCCGGATGTAAGGGCACTTTCAAGCATATAGCCTGAAAGCCGCGTATCTTTGCCTATCAGAATCCTCTCACGGCCGTGCTTTTTCTTAAGCACATACGCAGATGCTCTACCTACCTCAAACGCAATTTCTCCTGTCATCGGTACATAGTTGGCCTTGCCCCTTATGCCGTCAGTACCAAAAAGCTTAAACTTTTTCTCATCCGAGGCAGAGTTATATTTGCTTTTCATCAGCAGTTCCCCTTTTCAACACATAGCAAAAATCCGGCATTTTAATCTCAAACCTCCGTCTAATCATTTGGCAGTCCCTGTTACAGATACATTAACCTCTACCTCTGAAATATCCATCGTCACATTCTCAACCGACATATTCAGCATAGCACCATAATATAGATTGTTGGAAATTCCGGATATGTCGATTGGCTCAGTTTTGACAGTGTAGATCCTTGAAACAACACTTTTAGGTCCGGTTATCCTGATAGTTTTCGGTTCTACCTTTACTTCCCGAACCGAAAAACCGCTTGCCGGAGAACCGACAACTATCGGCCTTACGTGAATACTCTTTTCAATCCTTTCGTCCACCTGCAATTGAATAGTCTGAGGCGATATTTTTTTAACGGTGAGCAGCTTCGGGACCCCAATATCATCCATAGAAAGAGACAGGAGATTTTCCCCCTCTTTTACCTGACTGAGATTAATTACCGCAGTGATATCTTCTTTCCTCAGTTTCTTTAAAAGTCTTTCCTGCCCTTCGATACTAACGCTTATCGTCTTCGGCTTTTCTATGATCTCAAGGTTAGAGGGCAAATTCATTAAACCCACCGGGATATCCATGACAATTACTGAACGTCCTTTTGAAACAACAAAGAGCCAGAGGACAATGGCAAGCGCAAGAGAGATAAGCTTAAGCCATGTGTTAGTTGTAATAAATGTTTTGAACTTGTTTCTTTTCATTTTTTTCTCTTTTTCGCGGTAAAGACCTCTGCCAGAAAATCCCGGAGCAAACCCATGTCCAGATTCTTTTCAAGCTTACCGCCAACAGCTGTGGTAATGCCGCCTGTTTCCTCGGAAATGACTATTATAACGGCGTCTGTCTCTTCAGACAGGCCTATCCCGGCTCTATGCCTTGTCCCGTAAGCCTTTGAAAGTTCAGCGCTCAGGGTCAAAGGAAGAAAACAGCCTGCGGCTACAATACGGTTACCCCTTATAACAACAGCTCCATCGTGTATCGGCGACGAAGGATGAAAAATACTGAGGATCAGCTCTCTTGACACCTTGGCATCCAGGGGAGAACCCATCTCGATAAAATCTTTCAGACTGGTGTCTCTTTCTATAACAATTAACGCACCGATCTTTCTGTTTGAAAGGGCAATCGACGCCTTTACGATTTCCTCCAAAGATTTTAATTCCTCCGCACTTGTGAATGAAGGGAAAAAACGCGCTTCGCCCATCTGCGCCAGAGCCCTTCTGATCTCGGGTTGAAATAATATAACAATGGCAAGGACAATCTGCGCCCAGAGACTCTGGATAAGCCAGTCCATTGTATACAGGCCCAGGTACCCTGAGAAAAGAAAAGCTATCAGGAGCACTACAAGACCGATAAGTATCTGGGCGGCCCTCGTGCCTTTGATGATCAAAAGGAGTTTGTAGAGAATGACAGATATCAGAAGTATATCAAGAATGTCCTGCCATCTGATCTGTTTCAGGATCTCCATTTATATGTCCTCTGCCAATTTATGATTCAAGGAAAGTTCACAACTTTATTATTATAACAGGTTTACAAAACAGAAAGTCACATTATGAGGGACCTGCCAAGCAGATATATAAAATGTCCGGGGATAATAAGCTCATCTCCTTCCCAGTCATCGGGCAGGGGCCAATACGGAGCAGCGTCCCTGAGCGCTTTTAAGGCAGCTTTATCAAGAGCTTCATACCCTGATGTTCTTACAAGCTTAATGTCCCCAAGGCTTCCGTCTCTTTTTATTGAGAATGTTATATTTAAATCGACAAACGTACCCGGAACTATCACTCCAGGAGGGTATTCCCACGCACTTTCTATCCTGCTTTTCAGCCTTCTCTTGTATCCACGATAATGCAATTCCGGGATATCAAATGACAAAACTTTTTTCTTATCAATTCCTTTCCTGGCATATTTCTCAACCGTTCCCCTGTCAAAAAGAAAATATCTGGGATTCAGCTTATTGCCTTTTTCTCCTTCAGGCAGCATGGTGTCCATATCTTTAGATGATGTTCCTTCCTTTCCGGCAGAAACGGCTGCTTCTTCTTTATTATCAGGAAATCCGGCATACCTATCCGCACTGTATACCTCGGGACGCTTAATGTCCGTACCTTCACCTGCCATGGTTTCCGGAGGTATATCATTGTCCTCATATTTTTTCTCAGGGGGAGAAACAGGCAGGACAGGGATCTGTACTTCACCCGGAATTGCCGCATCCTCAAAAACAGGGCCGGCTATCTCTACATCAAATATTTTGGCCGAAGCTTCAGTATTTTTCTCAGGATGCAAGACAAGAAAAATACCTAAAAACAAAATATGGGATAAAACAGATACTAATATATAACGATTAAATTTCAATTCACCAGTTTTTTAGATATCCAGTAACCTTAATCAGCGTTTAACCCCGGAGGGAAAGAACAGAATATACGGGATTTCCTGGGTTTTAGGAGACCCTTATTTAAATAGAAAGCTGATATCTTAAAGAAGAACCCTCCTACGCTGCCTGAAATTGTACCATCCCTGTTCTCTCTCCAGGCACTGCTGCGCAGGTTTTCATTGATTGCAACAATTACATAAAGATTGTCAACCTCCATACTGCTTATATCAAGTTCACTTAGTATGGGAAGACCCTTTTTATCTCCATATGACGTATGAGAATGGAAGTCTCCGATAATCTGCAGTTTCTCAAACTTAGACAATATCGGTTCTATCTTTTTCTGATCCTTGTGACTTAATACAACTCCTCTTCTTTTTCTCCTGGCAGACTGTAAACTGAAGGCACGCTCAATTATAAACCGGTCATCCAGACGGTATCCGAGCAGATATCCAAGAGATTCTTTTTTGAAGACCTCCGCACTGCTTATCAGTAATGACATAAGGGCATAGCCTGATAGATACGTCCTTATACACTGTATCTGCTTTTTATTCACTTCTTTCCGTATTCTGGCGCCCTTACCGACATTACCGGGCATGGTGCTTTTCTGACAACCCTTTCCGCCGTACTTCCGAAGATAAACCTTTCAAGGCCTACTCTGCCATGAGTCCCAATAACGATCATATCGATTTTTTCTTTTTCAGCAAAGTTGATTATCTCCTCATACGGGACTCCTCTGACAACTACCTTCTGCACATCCTTCAGGCTTCTTACTTCCTCAAGACAGCAGGACTCGATCTCTTTATTGGCCCACTCAGACATCTCCTTATAAAGCTCATCAGAAGACACGTGGGGAATATGAGAATCTGTAGCCTTAAAAATATCATGAACAATATGAAGAATGTATAGCTTTGCATTATAATGTTTGGTCAGATCCACTGCATAAGGCAACGCGTGATACGATCCCTGAGAAAAATCAGTGGGAAAAAGAATAGATTCTACCTTCATAGTCAAACCTCCCTGTTTTGTTGCATCTCCCTGCATGGAGATGAGATTACAAAAAACACCCCTGTCACCTGTATTTTATCATATATTGAGCTCATATATGACCCTTAAACCTTCAAGTGTCAAAAGCGGATTTATTTCGTTAATTTCTTCCACATAAGGCACTACCAGATCAGCTAACCCTCCGGTAGCAATAACTTTTATCCCTGTCAGGTCATTCCCCTCTTTCCCGCCTTTCTCAGGAAACAGCTCTGCCCTGATTTCCCTGATCAGTCTCTCCACAGCTCCGGCATGGCCCAGTATTACGCCGGAAAGAATATTACTTTCCGTGTCATTTCCGATCACCATTTCAGGCAACCTCAGCTTCACCCTGGGTAATTTTGCCGTTTTCTCAGTAAGAGAGACTGCTGAAACATCAAGTCCCGGCATTATAGAACCGCCCATATATTCGCCATTTTCGGAAATGGCGCATAAAGTAGTGGCTGTACCAAAATCAACAACAATTAACTGTCCTTTATAAAGACTGTGAGCTGCCGCCGCATTGGCTATCCTGTCCGCGCCGAGTTCTTCAGAGTTTTTTATGGAAAATTTCAGGCCTGTTTTAATTTTACTGCTTACATTAATCGGTTCAAATCCAAAATCCCTTTTCAACCCCATCATAAACAAAGGAGTAATTAACGGTACAACAGAACATATGGCTGCGCCTTCGGGCCGATCAGCGCGGTTTTTAATAAAGTCCTTAATATGCGGAGCATATTCACCGGAGTCCGGTACATTCAGTCCTGAGCTGAAACGTACGACATCCTTTATTCCGTTATCAAGAAATCCAACGGTTAAATTTGTATTTCCTATGTCAATAAGTAGAATCATAGTAGAATCCACACTGATGATCGCAGACAAATAAAATACAGATAGACGCAGAAACATCTGTGATCATCCCTGCCTGACGGAAAGCAGGCGCAATCAATCTGTGATAATCTGTGTTTAGAGTATCGTGACTTCTCCTGCATAAACCTTTTTTGTATCTTCTGAGGGAAGCTTTATAATAAGTTCCCCGTCTTCACTAATTCCCTCTGCCATGCCGGATATAATATCCCCTTCCGTCTTGACGCTGACCATATTGCCGATCGTAGAGTTCAGGAGCAGCCATTCCCTGATCAAAGCCTTTTTATTTCCTGCCTGCAAAGCCGCATACCAATACTCAAGTTTATCAAAAATCAGCACTAAAAGTTTTACCCGGTTAATCGTCTCTCCCTTTTCCTCTTTTAACGAGGTTATAAAAGATTTTAAAGTATCCGGCAGCGTACCAAGAAGCATATTGACATTCACTCCTATGCCCACAGCCACAAAGGCGACCCTGTCCATGTCAGCTTTCATGTCTGTCAGGATCCCTCCGACTTTCCTGCCGCCTACAAGGATATCATTAGGCCACTTAATAGAAGCGTTCAGGCCGGTACACTCTCTTATTGCCGATACAACAGCAACCGCGCTCATCAAGGTAATCATTGATGCTTCTTTGGGAGATAATTTCGGCTGAAGAAGAACAGTAAAATAAAGGTTCACACCCGGAGGAGATATCCACTCTCTGCCAAACCTGCCCCTGCCCTGTTCCTGGGCGTCTGCCACGATGACAGTCCCTTCAATCTCTGTGCCTGGCTGAGTGTTATGAGCTATTTCTATTGCTTTTTCATTGGTTGAAGTGGTCTTTTCATAGAAAATAAGCTCCCGCCCGATGATACCTTGTTTAAGCGAGGCTCTTATTGAGCCTTCTGTGAATTTATCGGAATTAGCCATGTTCTTTATCAGCCAAAGGTCAACCCTCTGCCTTTTTATCCTCCCACTCACACCCGTCATAAAGCACACAAACCGGGCACTTCGGTGTTCTTGCCTTACAGGTTTCCCTGCCATGAAGGATCAAAGCAAGATTAAACGCCCTCAATATCCCGTGAGAAAGCTGAGCGACAAGTTCAGCCTCCACTTTATCAGGATTTTTGGAATGCGCAATACCGAGCCTGTTTGATACCCGCAGGACATGAGTGTCAACCGCAATGGTCTGCTTTCCAAACGCGCTCCCGAGAATTACATTGGCGGTCTTCCTGCCCACCCCGGGCAGGGTCGTGAGTTCTTCCATTGTGTCCGGCACTTTACCTTTGAAATCTCTGACTATCATACGGCAAGTTTCCCTGATAGCCTTTGACTTGTTTTTATAAAAACCCGTCGGCCTTATATCCCTCTCCAGCCCTCTGAGATCAGCCCGCGCAAAATCATTTACCGACCTGTATTTCTTGAACAGGCTTTTAGTAACTTCATTGACCCTCACATCCGTACACTGGGCAGAGAGAATGGTCGCGATCACAAGCTCGTAAGGGTTAGCGTAATTAAGCGCAACTTTAGGGTTTGGATACTTCTTTAGAAGGAGTTTAGCTATTTTTTTAGCATCAACCATCTACTTTCCTCTTACCTTTTTGTTTACTTTATCGCTATTTGCCATCTTTATGCCTTATGTCTAATGTTCCCGACTATATCGGGACAAGCAAGCTTATCCGCCTTGGGCGGGGCTTGTCCGCCTCAGGAGGATTTGACCCCTTATCTGTTTTGTGTTACTTGTATCCTTTCCAATCAAACGGAATCGACTCCCAGGAACGACCATCAATAATATCTCGAAGATCACTCAGACAAAGATTCTCCAGTGAACTTGTAAATTCTGTCAAAAAAACATCTTCAGATATATTTGAATCATTGCGTAATATAAATCTTACTGCTTGTTCCTTTCCTTTCGCATTCAGCCAGTCTTCTAAAGAAAACATCTTACCTTCTTCAGAGATGATAAAGACTACAATTGTAGATGGCAAATCCCTTTGTTGTCGCAAGTAAGAAACCTCAATCTTCCGTCCATTTTTTTTTGACTCATATTTCATAATTAAGCTCGATCCTGTCAGTTTTGAAGATTCAGTCTTAATTTGTGGCGCACCAAAACCAAACTCTTTCAAAAAGCTCAGTCCATTTTGAAGCACTTTAGATGGTCCAGGAACGGATAAGGGGTCAAACCTTGACATTGGACATCTCCCTTTCGATCCCTATTAGTTTATTTCTCAGTTTCCTGTCCTCTTTCACACTTTTTGCAAATCTCCAAACGAATAGGGTATCAAACATCTTTTGGCTCTATCAGCAATTTGACCCCTTCTATAATATGTTTGATGCTGGATGGGGACAGAGAGCCTATTTTTTCAGACAAATCAGATCTGTCCACTGTAATGACCTGGGAGATATTTACAACGCTGTCTTTTTTCAGGCCTGCCTCGCCTTTAGATATCAAAACATTCCCAGGCGCTTTGGCCCTCTTAAGGTTGGATGTTAACGCGCAGACAACAACTGTGTTTATCTTACTTTTATTAAAAACGTCGTTCTGTATTACAACATGCGGATGCCGGAATCCCGGCGCGGAACCGGACGGAGGCCCCAGGTCCACCCAGAAAACATCTCCCTGCCTGATCACCATTCTTCCTCTTTAAGAAGTTTAGCGTAATGTTCTTTCCCGGCTTGCCTGAGCTTTTTCTCTTCACCGGTTTCTTTCTCTGAGTACACTTTATTGAGGGCATCCAGAATCTTTTTGTTTTTCTGCTTTTCTATGTAATCTCTCGCAGCTTCAGCAAGGATCTGACTCCTCGGCCGTTTAAGCTCTTTTGACAGTTTTTCAATATCTTTAAATAATTTATCCGGTATTGATATGGCTGTTTTCATGCTTTTTCTCCAATTTAGTTATACTATTAGTATAACTATCATTCCTACCTGTGTCAATACCTGTTATTAATCGCAATTGCTTCATAAAACAAAGGCCGGATAGATGAAAGTTTTATACTCTTCATGCCAGCTCTTTATTCCTCTTTTAGTATTTTAACGTCGATTTTACCCTTTAGACCGTCAGCAAATTTTTCAGCATCCTTATCATCGCCGACAATTGATCCATAGTGCATAGGGATAGCCAGCTCGGGCTTGATATCCAGTGCCGCTTTAACCGCTTCATCAGCGGTCATGACATATGTCCCGGAAACAGGCAGAAGAGCGATATCAGCTTTAAATGTCTTCATCTCTGGAATATGGTCAGTGTCACCTGCAATATAGATTCTCTTTCCCGAAACAATAAAGATATATCCGACCCAATTCCGGTCTTTGGGATGGAACTGCTTGTTTGTATTGTATGCCGGGACCGCCTCTATCTTTATTCCGCTGACTTCCAGCCTGTCCCCCGGCTTCAGTGTTTTAATATTTCCTGAAAGCCTGACTGCACAGTCAGGTATCGTAACTATTACTGTATCACTTCCCTGAAGCTTTTTTACGTCGTCAGGTGAGCAGTGATCGCGATGCTCATGAGTAATGAGAATTAGATCAGCTTTATCTTCCTTCTTTATTTTAAATGGATCTGTATAAACAGTCTTTCCATCCGCTATGATCTTGAATGTATCATGTCCAAGCCAGTGAATATTTGTTAACATTGCACTAACCTCCTCTCCTTCTGCATTATTTAAGGGTATCATTATAAAAATCAGGAATACGACGACACTGAAGACAGCTTTCATTTGCTCCATTTTTTACCTCTGCCTAAGGAAGAATATTGTGATTATATCACACCTGTTAATAATCAGAAAGAAAGTTCAGAAGCTGTTCCCTGTGGTATAATGCACATGACCTTATAGAGGAGGATCATGTGAAACCGCACAAAAACATTCTGTCTACTATTGGTAATACGCCCATTGTGCAGCTGACACATATAACAGCCCCTGACAGCGCCGAGATATGGGCAAAACTTGAGGGATTTAATCCGGGCGGTTCGGTCAAAGACAGAATTGCCCTTGCAATGATCGAAGCCGCAGAACAGGAAGGACTTCTTCAGCCCGGCGGTACGATTATAGAACCTACAAGCGGAAATACCGGCATTGGCCTGAGCCTGGTATCGGCAGTAAAAGGCTACAGGCTGATACTCGCAATGCCTGAGACCATGTCTATGGAAAGAAGGCAGATATTTCAGGCCCTCGGTGCAGAGCTGATTCTAACACCCGGCTCAAGCGGAATGATGGGCGCTGTGGAGGCGGCAGAGATAAAACTAAAAGAAAACCCTGCTTACTTTATGCCTATGCAGTTTGAAAACCCGGCTAATCCCGAAATTCACAGAAAAACAACTTCAATGGAGATCATTGACGCGCTGGGGACTGAAATCCATGGATTTGTGGCAGGCGTAGGAACAGGCGGTACTATCACTGGAATCGGGGAAATTCTCAGATCCAAAAACCCGGATATCCTGATAGCCGCTGTCGAACCCGCGGGATCACCTGTTTTGTCCGGCGGAGACCCCGGGACGCATAAGATCGCCGGCATTGGGGCAGGTTTTTATCCCGGAATATTAAACACTAAGATCTATGACGAAATAATACCGGTTACTGACAATGACGCTGCGGAAACAGCAAGGCGGCTTGCACTTGAGGAGGGTATTCTCGCGGGCATATCTTCGGGTGCCGCAGCCTGGTCAGCGCTTAAAGTAGCTCAAAAGCTTGGAAAAGGTAAAAAAGTTGTTGTGATCTTTCCGGACCGGGGTGACAGATATTTAAGTACCGGGCTTTTTAATACTTAATATAGATGAAAGATGAATTGATATTACGTTTTTATGAACAGGTCCTTTAAAAAATTCTTATATTCTTCTGAAATAGGATTAATTTTTACTCCCATCCCGTTCTTGAAGTCTACAACCCTTGTTCTGGTTGCTCTGGTCACCATACCAGTTAGAACCAGCTCTTTATCAGTGTCAATTGCCAGAATCATTTTCAGTTGTGTACCTGGTGGAAAAGGTTTTCTTGTTCTTATGAAGAGGCCGGTAAATGAAAAGTCTGAAGACGTGCCCTGGTTCTCAATATTTCCATCCGTAAACATAATAGATATCCGCTTGATTTTGCGTATGGCTCGATGTTTACCACCCATAATTTAGCCTTCCAGTGTACTAATTTAAGCTCAAATAATAATCACGGCTGATTCAACGTATAAAATAGAATAACATACTTAAGTTTTAAGTCAAGAAGTTTAAATTTATCAATGATCGGTCTACGACTCGTAGAGTGATCAGTAACGGGTGAAGCACACACTGTACAAACTGGTCAAGCCATTTAAGCAATTAAGAGCTACGAGCCATTCGCCATTGGCAATTTCAGTCAGGCTTCAAAAAATATATGATTATCTGGTATAGTATTAAGGCTCAAAATGGTTGCGGGCGGATAGCTCAGTTGGGAGAGCACAGCCCTTACAAGGCTGGGGTCACAGGTTCGAGCCCTGTTCCGCCTACCATTTTTACTTTACACTTTCAACTTTCAACTGTTTTTTCATGGGCTGGAAGTTTCCGCCTCGGCGGACGGTTAGAACGGTCGATACGACAGGTCGCAGTTAGAGCTTATTTGTTAACTTTTTAAGGTCTGGGGTGGTAGTTCAGTTGGTTAGAACGCTGGCCTGTCAAGCCAGAGGTCGCGGGTTCAAGTCCCGTCCACCCCGCCATTTCCCAAGCCATGCTTCACGTCTATATTATTCTCAGCGATAAAGACCAGTCTCTCTACATTGGTCACACC
>VAPC010266675.1_pt1 | contig 24914 bp, 41 predicted proteins | sample 3395121 | NCBI WGS metagenome assembly VAPC01 (sample SAMN08290434, study PRJNA428436) | hydrothermal vent metagenome | isolation source: Deep-sea hydrothermal vent chimney | place: Indian Ocean: Southwest Indian Ridge | depth 1711 m m
AAAACCCCACTTTTCAGCTAGTTCATAAGCATCTTTCATAAAAGCATTAGTAACCCAAAGCCACAAAACACAATTATCAGCTGAAGGTAACTTCAACTTCAACAATTCTTCTTGAGACATTTCAGGATAAGGAGCAGTTCCTCTCATACCAATCGGATCATAAATAGAACCATAATTCCAGGGGGGATCAATAACTATAACCTCAAACAAGCCATCAAAAATAGGTTTCAAATCTTTCAAACCATCCTTCTGCTTTTCAATCTTCTCCTCACGAAAAATCTTTTTAGCAATCCTAACAGCCCCTGCAAGAGTAATCTCCTCTTGCTTATCCTCATTACTCTTTTTAGCAACTTCAATATAATCTTCAAATTGTTCTTCTGAAAGATTAGCAATCATCTGAGCTTTACTAGATTCATCTCTGGAAATACCAACATCTTTAAGAGTGGGTGTCGACGCTGTCGACTCCCTAAATTGATTAGTTCCAACCTTAACATTCTCTTTAAGCCAATAACCTTTTTTCCTCTCAACCCTCAAACGATACTCAGCGATTTTATTCTGAACTTCAAGACTTTGCTTTGTTTGTTTAGCCCAAATCCTAATCGCTTCTAACTCATTACCCATAGCCGATAAAGTAGTAATATCTTTAGCAAAACTAATCTCATTCTTAATATTATCAAACCTAGTTAATTCATTCATATTATAACCTCAAAATTTAATCTTGTTTGACGTTCCTTAAAAATATTCTCAATCTTAGTCATATTATTTAAAGGAAAACAAATAATGGCATTAGAACCACAAAAAGTTTTAGTAATAGGATTTCTAGGAGTCTCATCAAACAATTTTTTAATCCAATTACCATAATAAGCACACTTATCATCAGAGTTTTTAAACCAAGAAACAATATTAGGATACTCACTCTTCCACTCAGACTCATCATCCAAAAACACAATTAAAACCTTTTTATCAAACTCTTGCTCAACAATCAAATAATCCCTTGCGTTTCTATCGTTAATACCATTATCATTAAATAACATACGCCTATTCTTAGATTTTAACTCAATAAAATACTCACAACCATTATCATGTAAACCCATTAAATCAGGCAATATCAAATTTTTACCTTTAGCAATAGTTGTTATAGAATCTCTAGTAGGGATTATTTGATTAAAACCACAACTTTTTATTAAAAACCTCATCAATTTATCTTCTTCAACCTTAGATAAATCATACATTTGTTGTTTTGTCAAACCATCCCATTTAGTCTTATAATATTTTCTACTCACAAAAAAACACCTATTTATCATGTTTGCCTTTAGCATAGCTTACATTCATATTTAATTGTAAGAAAAACTATACATTAATAAATATAGTTGCGAAACAATATGTATGATTACAAAATAACCATTAGAAAACAACAATTATATAAGCCTTACGCCTGAAAGTCTAGTGGCTAATAATCATTTTTCATCTTCTAATAATTTTAATAATAATTTATATTTTTCTACTCTGAATTCATAATCAGATATTACTTCTCTAAGCCAAGCTAAAAAAACTCTTTTTGAGATGGCCTCATAAGGCTCAACAGTCAATCTAAGAGTTTGCATAGTCGCAACTGAAATTTCAAAACAGTCAATGAAATCAAATTTCTTCTCAAAATAATCAGCATGATAATTAGGCACAACAACAAAACCATCCTTTGTCCTGTAATACTTCATACTTCACCCTCTAACACTTGTTCAGGAGTCCTAATCTTTATCTTGAAAAACTTTTCAAGCTCATCTCTATCATCAAGCAAAGCTTGATTAGACGTTAAAAAAATGTTGCAACTACTCTCAGAAGCCAATCTTAACTGAGGCAAAGAATCAATACCATACTGATCAATATACTTAGCTTTCATTTTTCTTCAGGATCTATTTTATATCTTACTAAATGATTATGTTTTCTTTATTTCTTTCTAAAATCTTTTATCTGATCTATTGTCCAATGAATAGGTTTGATATTTGGAGATAATTGATTATCAAACCAACAATCAGCCACTTTCACATTCCAAACTTTACAAAGATCAAGTTTTCGAAGATTATCTTCATAAGATATAAGCCAATTACAAATTATGAAAACAGTTAAATCTCTAGCAACATACCCCGCTTTCAACAACAAATCAATAGTTTTCTTAATCTTCTTTTGAAGAACGAATTGCCAATCCCAAGCCAAACGAACATTCATAAACCTGTTCCTCTTCAAAGCATCAGCAAGTTCCTGTGTTAAATATCTATAATCAATTCCACAGACAAGTTCATAATAAACAACTTTTCCATTCACTCTTTTTTTTCCAAGTTCATTCAAGATCTTCAAAGCTTTTGGTTTATACAATAAATTCATATCCATAATCTTAACATTATTCTTCACAATTTTTGGAATTGGATAATAAATAGGTTTTGTTCCATTCTCAAAAGTTTCTCTACAATAAGGACAAGCATTTGGACAACCTTCACTAATCCTAATCCACTGCTCTTTATGATCAGATTTATTGTATGCACCTTTTGAATATGGCTTTCTCAAATTAGGTTTAACTTGTTTCTTCCTTTGGATTAATTCTAATTGTTTCATCTTTTTTCCATTCTTTAACTTCCTTTTCTCGTTTTTTCTTACTCGTAAAAATTCCACAAGGACAAAACACGCTATGAGAAGAACTAGCAAGGCAAGTATTATAAACAAACCTATACTCAAAACTAGCACCCTTACTACGATTATTATGATCACGCCGACGATGACCACAAACACACATATCAGTAGATCTCATTTTTCTAATTAGTTGAAATTATTTCACTAATGAAAGCTTTATCTTTAGCGTTATGTTCTATAGATCCTTGAACAACATAAGCAATCCATAATATCTGTTGAATAGCATCATAAAACTCTTTGGTCATACTTAAACCACAAACACCACCTCGTATATGACCTTGTTTCTTTAATTCTTGTAAAATAACTCTTTCTTCGCTATTAATTTTTCTTGGATCTATTCTTTGCTCATTTTTCATTAAAAAATCTAAATATGGTAACATTCTAAGTTCTGCCCTACAACTCAAAGGTCTACCTAACTCTTTCTCAGCAATCTTTTGAACTTCATCATTTAATTGTCCTCTCATTTGCATCATCTCCTTTAGCTTTAATAAAAAAAGGAAGTGAAAACAAGTATTTAAACCTATAGCTTGATTTAACCATACAAATATGGTTTTTTCAACTTAATGCTAACTTCTCTCTACCCAAAATGTTTCTTTTGCAAAAACTTGTAATAACAAGATCTACACAAACAATTATGATAAAGCTTCAAACGTTTACCACAACCAATGCAAGAAAACAAATCTTTCTGTCTAACAACAACAAATTCTTTCTTCAATTCAGCAATATCCTTCTTCAATCTAGCAATATAAGGTTTACTATTCTTCCTATGCTTACCACAACCACAATAATTAATATGAACTCTAGTTTCCTCACAAACATTATCAACCAATATAATCAACCTTTTCCTTTTTAACTTCTTTACTTTTATCAAACATTTCAGGATATAAGAACTTAATTAGAGACTTCAAAACATCAGTCTCTACATTGTCAAGCTTTCGTTCAATAACATCAAGACGAGATATTATCTCTGGACTAGCTTTCTCCAAACTCCTATTAGCCAAATAATTCTTCATATAAGTAGGCGACTTAAACTCGACCTCTTGAGGATAAACCTTTTTGAAATAAGTATCGTGCATAATCAAATCATCAGGTATAGAATCAATGAACTCCTCACCTTTAACCGCATCCTCATGACGTATCCACACACGCTTATCAACGAACAAAGAAACTCCTTTGAACAATCTTGAGAATAAAACACCTGCTTTTAAACACTTTTCTTCAAACTCTATAACCTTATTATCAACATAATCTTCCATTTGTTTCACATCCCCATATAGCTTATACCACTTACGACCTTTGGGAGTATGAATAACAGTCATAGACTTCTTATCTAAAGAAATAGTGCAAGAATAATAATTTTTAATAGAATATTTAGAACCATAATTTGAAAGTTTAATCCTCTTTTTTAGTTGCATCCGAACAGCACTTTTAAGGGTGCTGTTAAGTTTTCTTTTTATGGGTATTTTCAGACGATAATTATTAGGTCTCCACAAGACAAATTCACCATTCGAAGCAACAGTCATACTGTCCTTGTTTTTTTCCTTTGGAAGATGCTTCGAAACTATGTTATAAATATGGTCTTTTATCTTCTTTTCAGAAAGCCTATTTTTTTGGTCTATCTCTGTTTTTGAAGGAGTAGTTGTTTTCATCTTTTTAATAGTTCCACAGGAAACAAAGGTCTGAGTCTATGGTGTTCTTCAATATGACATATTCTACATAGTCTTACTAAATCTTTTGAAACAATTGGATAAACATATTGTTTATGATGTATGTGCAAATCATCTTTAGTTCTACAGATAGCACATTCTCGAGGCAAAACATCATCATACATTATTCTAGTTAATTTATTAAATTCGTTCCTAAATTTTTTATCTTGAGCTAAATAAACATTTTCTTCTAGTTTTTTAGTTATATATCTTTTATGACTTTTATTAGCTATTGCTTTTTGATGTTCTGTTCTTCTCTTATTGATTTTTCGTTTCATATTCATCTTTTATTCTTTCCTCTTAGTAATTATTTGAAAAAATCTTTTAAATTATCTTGACTTAATCGTTTATTAGCCATATCAACATATTTTTTACTAATATCAAAACCAATAAATCTTCTATTAAGCTGTTTACAAGCGACAGCAGTCGAACCAGAACCCATAAAACAATCAAGCACCAAATCACCCTCATTAGACAAATTCTTAATTAATCGTCTCATAATACTAAGCGGTTTAACAGAAGGATGTTCAAACTCAGCTTGTTGATAATTACCATCAACAAAAAAACCTTTTTTAGTCTTATAACTACCTTTAACAGAACAACTCAAAAACAAATGAACACCCCACTCTCCATCAGGCAACCACTGATTATTAGCTAAAGGCATAGGGGAATTCTTACAAAAAGGAATTAACTCAAAATTGAGTCCTCTCTTTTTTGCAAAAAATAAAATATCAAATATTTGAGCTTTATTACAAAAAATGAACACGTTTTTCTCTTTACAAACCCTTAACAATTCAGACAATAATTTTTCAGTAATATAATTCTCATTTTTATTAACACCAATATCTTTCAAACCCATAAAAAGCTTTTCTCTATCACTAGCAAACCCTCTTCCATGAGCTTCAAAAAAATAAGGTGGATCAGTAATAACTACATCAACAGAATTATCATCTAACATTTTTAAACCTTTAAAATAATCCATACAATAAATCTTATTTAACTCTAACATTTTTTATTAGTATAATTATTTTTGTTAAAAAAGATTATGGTTTTGTAATGGTTATTTTATTATTTCCTATTTTTTATCGCAACCATACAAATATAGACTAATAAAGATTTTTTGAATTCAAAAATTATTTATAATAGCTATTCCATAAAAGAATGTATGGCTTGGAAAACACAATCTAAACGTCATAGTAATGCTCGTAAGTATGGTCGAGCAGGTGGTCGATACGCTAGTGGAAAGCCTAAGAAAAGATTTAAGAAACCCTTACCTTTGACTGCTCCTCTTTCTAAAAAAAGCACTAAGCTACCAATTCAATTCGCCATTACAGTTCCTAGCACGAAATTTGATAAGAAGATTTCTACAGAGCAATTCAGGAAGAGAACAGAATCAACAGCTAAAGAGTTAAGCAAACGATTCGGTGGAGACACAGCTATCAAAGGCAAAGGAGACTATACAAGCGAAGGAAAGCTAATCAGAGAAGATGTAGTTGTGATCGAAAGTAGTATGACAAAAGAAGATTATCAAAATAACAAATCTGAAATAGAAAAATTCATTAAAAAAAAGAAGAAAGAATGGGAACAAGAAAGCATTGGATACAAATTCGAAGATGACTTCTACATTTACCCTAAGTTCTAATAATAACTCACTCTATCCAAGAACTTCTTGAAAAATTCTAGAGTTTCAATTAACTCATTTAATGATTCTTCATCCCAATGCCTATCGTTCTTATCGATAAAAATAGTTTTAGTCATTGTCCTATTAATTTATTTTCTATATCATTCATATTGATATTATAAACTTTCATAATTCTAATAATATTATCTAATGCTTTATCTTTAATCATTTTTCTTTATATTTAGTATTCTGTTCTCAATTCTATCTAATTGATGTTTTAATTTATTATGTTTTAATTTCAAACACTTTAAACAAGTAACTTGAAAAAAATTATCTGAAACAAAATCTCTATCAATACTTACTCCACACTCAACAATAAAATTAACCCAATCTTTATGAAACTCATCAATTCTACAATCAAATAAATGTATTTTATTAGTCATTTTCTATTCTTGGGGCTAATATTATAGCCCAGTCTTTATTGCTCATGGTTATTGGGAAGTTTTTGGCTGATATTATGTTGAATGATTCTTCTTCTGCATCATCTCCTTTCAAAGTGCTTATTACTTTGAATAGGTTTATTGCTTGAACCATGTATTCTGTTGATAATCTGCATTTACCCACTTCTTGTTTATGATACTCTAAACTAGGGGCTTTTCTTGGATTCTCATCCTTTAAAACAAATCTTCTGATAAGCTTCTTGGCTCTGTTAGTCTTGGCTATTATTCCCATTACGTTAGCAGGATCTAAAACTATTACATCATCCATTTTAAGCATTTCTTTCTCACTAGGACAATCATCTATTTCTGAAAGAATCTTGTTTAAAGCTTTCAAAATCTTACAACTGTCATCTACATTATAATTGTTTCCCATTTATATCACCTCATCAGATATTCTATTTAGTTCTTTAGTTAATATTCCACTTAAATGGCTTGGTTTACAATGTTTCTTCATATGTTGTTTTCTACATTTATCATTACAAAACCCATAAGCTTGTCCATTGAATTTGAACTTCTTTTTGCAACCTCTACAAATAGTTTTCATTGTTCTTTTACCTCGTCTCTCTTTTTATATTTTGAAATGTTTATCACCATTTATTTTCTATAACATTTATTATATTTATTTTTGCATTTTGGACATAAAGGCAATTTGAAGTCATCTTTTTCTATTTCTTCTTCTGTTGTTTTATCTTCAAATTCATATTCACAACCCATAGAGTTACATTTCCATTTCATTTTATCTCACCTTTTATTCTTCTTTTTCTTCTTCTATGAATGTATATGTTGCTACATTATCTTTGTTACTATTTCTATGCCATTGACATGGGCATTGGTCTAGCCATTCATGAAATTCGTTACTCATTGTGCTTTCATTCATTGTATCTCACCTTCTTCTATTTTTACTTTTCTTAAACAACTAGGACAAGTTGCATAAAAAGGATTCTTTCCTTTATAAGTCCAACTATAATCACATCGACATTTCAAATTAATAGGTTTATCTAATGATTTTCTAGGTATGGAACTTATTACTTTATGTATTTCTACATGACATTTTTTACATAGATTAATAATAATATTCTTTTTGTAATCTATATGGTATTTTATTAATTTTTCTTTTTCTTTTCCACATAATTGACAGTTGTTCATATTTCATTCACCTTTTGTTTGTTTTAAAAACTGTTTTTGTGTTTGCAATTATCACATTGCCACACTCTTTTCTTTGTTAATACACCTTTTAACCTAAGTCTTTTTTGTTTGCATTTTGGACAGGGTGCATATCCTAATCTATAACTCATGTTTATCACTTTTCAATAATTTTTCTTGTAACCATTTATATTGAGGAGTTTTGAATTCTCCTTGTTTAAAAGTTGCTGAACAAAGAGGACAAGTGTATAATCTTCTTCCTTTATTAGTCTTGACATTCCATGCAAAACCACTTTTGAAAGCATTAAAACTTTTGTTTTTATTAGGACAATCTAAACTTATTCCATTAGGATTTCCAATACATCCAGACGTTTCATATTTTGGAACTCTTTTCCAATAAGTTTTTCCTGATTTACTAATGGTTTTAATAGTTTTTCTCCAAACTTTATAATGATCAAGACTTTTAACATACTTCTTAATTTTAACCTTTGATATGTTTTTATTATCATTCCAAATACTAAATGTTCCTTTGTAGAGACTTTTTCTGTCTTTCAAAAATTGTTCTGGAATCCAACTAAATGATTGTTCTTCTCCATACTGAAAAATATCTTTTTTTTCTTCTATGAACAAATAAATCTTTATCATCTCATCAAATGAAAAGAAAACTTCTTCGCAAGTCGCTAGTTTTGTGCTTATACTTCCATTAGGACTAATCCATAAATCTATTATTAATCTTGGATAGTCTTTGAAATATTCTTTAATTATTTCTTTTACTTTTGTTTCATCAATTTCTTTTTTCGTTATTAATTTTAAATATTCTCCCATGTTCATCACCTTCTTTTACTACTAGATAGTAACTACTACTATTTAAATGTTTCTATTAGTTTTATTCTTATAAGAATTTTGGCTTGAATACAACCTTTCTAAGCGTTTGTTCTTTTGAAACATGGAAACATACTATTTCTATTAAATATTGTTTCTAAGCCTATATATGCCTTATAGAACGCTTTGTTAAGGTTATGGGGATGGAGTAGTTCAAGAAATCACCCTGTTTTGAACCACCCCATAACAAAAGATGAACAAAAAAGTATTATTTGCTGAATGTTGAATATGTAACCTTATTTTTTAGTTTCCTAGTGATTTTACTTCTTGCTTTAATATTTTTGAAATATACTGGTTTTGCACTTCCTATTATCAAACCATACTTTCTTTTACTCATAATTTTTTTAGCCATTTTTATTTTCCTCTATGAGTATAAACTTCATAAGGATATTTTCCTTTTTTCTTTATAACCCTAGTTCTATATCCTTTAACTCTGGTTCTTAATGACTTTGCAGTTTTAGTCGCACTACTTTTCTTTTTGAACTTTGCAAAGCTACTATAAGTTTTGCAATTTATTTTTCTAGTTCTTTTCATTTTACTTTTTTCTTTTCGCAAGTTTTTATTGCTCAATTATTTCAATTGAGTAATCTTGACCTCTCTTTGCTTTAGGAAACTCTTTCTTAAATTGCTTATTAAATTTAAGTTCAGCATCTTGCTTATTCTTAGCATTAACATCCCATTGTGAAGTCTCAGGCGGAAAAGAACTCAAATCAGATACTTCAATGGCAAACTTTGATTCACTATTCTTCTTAGTCATAACTTTTTTATTTCTTATAGGCATTGGTGTTTTAAATCTTTTCTTAGGCTTTCCACTAGCGTATCGACCACCTGCTCGACCATACTTACGAGCATTACTATGTCTTTTGCTTTGACTTCTCCAACCTTTTCTTTTAACCATTTTTATTTCTTCTTCTTGCCATATACAGCTTTCCTGCATACAGCATGAGGCCTCTTTATTTTATTCTTTTGTTTCTTGACTTTTTTAACGCATCGCTTATATCGTTTATACTTCTTTGTGACAGGCATTATTTCTTACCCCTTCTTCTTTTAAACCATTTAACAATAATTATTATCGCCACTATAGGACTAATGATTATTAATCCTTTAAGGATATTCAATAAGAAATCGATTAACATAGGACTTAAATCTTCCGATTCATAAACAACTTTGTAACTAAGAGTGTAAGTAGAAAACCCAGTCACCAAAACACTATACTCATCAGATACTTCATTATAAGTTGCACCACTGCATCCAACAGTGCAAAGACTACCATCCTTCAACAAAGTAATATCAGCAATAGAATGAGCAACAACATTCTTAAAAGTTAAAGACGCATCAGAATCAAGATTAGGATAAAAAACAGCGTCAACACCAATAGAATCTTGAACTATCTCCACATCAGAATCAAAATCCGCATTTGTAGAAGAAAGATTCAAAAGCAAACTAAAATCGATAACCCCAAAAGCGTTCTCTAATACCAAGTCAACATTTGTCCAATCAGAAACAACGCTAAAATTAGTTGTTCCAAGACTAAACTCGTTACTAGAAGGACAAGTTCCGATGTTCACACCAGAATAAAAACCACCTATAAAGTAGTTTCCAGTCAAAGTATCATAATCACAAAACTTGCTTCCGACAACGTTATCATAAACAATAGACCTGTAAGTATTTCCATAAGAAGAGAACCCTGTATCATTAACTAATAAAGCAGAAGAGAAACCATCTTTAAACTCTAAATCAGTTATAGTCACGTTCTCTGCATTAACAACCACCGCCAATCCTGAACCATTGATAGAACTTAAAGAACCATCAAACAAAATGTTCGGATTAATAAATGTTATAGTGCCATTTATTTGATAAACACCATTATTCAAAGTAAGATCATAACCAACTTTACAAGGAGTAGTCGAGAGATTAACATCACAAGTATCATCAACAGATGAGAATTGTTTAGTTTCAGTAACGATGTTCAAACCACCAAGACTATTAAACAATAAATGATTATTATTATCCTTAACCATTTCAATAGTTACAACATAATTATTATCATCAACCTTTGAAACAAAGTAACTCTCAACACTCGCAGACACCACGTTTAAATCAACCCAGTTATCACCACAAACAAATGACGGATAATCATATAATTCGCCACGATAAAACAATTCTTTATCACAAGACAACTGAAAATTCCAAGTCTTACGATTATTATTAGGCTCAAAAGAGAAAGTATAACGATCAAGAAGCTTATCAGTTAAAATACTTTTAATATTACCTTGTAAGTTTTCAATACTAATGATGCTAGAACCAGTATCATAAGTTATCATTTTAGAAGATATAACATGATCATAAACAAGTATTTCTTTAGCTGTATGATCATCTGAAACAGTCACGTTTATAATGTAATCATCATATGGTAAACTTGAAAGATTAACAAAATCAGTGATTGTGAAACTTGTAAGGTTAAGATTATTATCAGCATTACTTTGAACAACTACTCCAACACTGTTCTCAATAGTGAAGTTCCAAGCAAACAAGTAAATATCAAACAAGTCAATATCTAAGTTAAAACCAGACTCCAAACTCGAAAAGAATTGTGAAGTGTTATCAAATAAAGGATTATTCCAAGTAATAATAGGATTAACAGAATCAATAACAACTGTTCGAACAACACTCTTAGTCATATAATTCCCATCACTACAATTAACATACCAATCATAAACACCATCTGATAAAGAAATATTAGCACTGCGAACAATAGTCGTTCCAGAAGGAACAGATAAATTATCACCACTTAAAGTATCATTAATTACCAAACTACAATTACCTAAATCACTATCAGCATCAGAATAAACATAACTAAAATTTGTTTGTCGAACATGGTCATCATCAAAAGGAGAAACCAGATTAACTGTTGGTGCTTCATTAACTATAGGCATGAAACCATTACCTGAATTATACAACTCACCAATATCTGTAGTTGTTAAAGCTCTCAAGTATAAGGCTGTCTCATCAAAATGAAAAATCTCGTTTTGACTTCTCCAAATAGGATCACTAGCATCAATATCCGCACCTACACAACTATAAACATCACTCGCAACTAAAACATTATCAAGATAAATTTGTCTCAAATTATTAGTGGCGTTATAAACCCAAACCACGTGATACCATTGACCAATATTCTTCCCACTCATAGAATAAATTGCGTCACCATCCCCACAAACATTATTCTCAGCTTGATAAAAAACTAGGTTAGAACCAACTGATAATTGAATAATATAAAAAAAAAGAGGTCCACCATGTGCATCATAAAAGAATACTTCTTGATTTGACAAATTAGTGAAATTAAACCAAGCAGAAACAGAGAAACTATCAGTATCATTCCAAACACCAAAAGAAGGTGAGGAATCTGTAATAGTAGTGACGTTTTGCATACCATAATCACCCAAGAAACCATTATTATAAGAAGGATTAACACAAACCAAAGTGTTATTACCAGTTTTATCAACACATTCATTCTCAAAAGACATATAAAACTCTAAACTATCTCTTAAATCAGCCGAAACAAAACTCGTTAGAAGAACAAACATCAATAAAAATAAAGTATATAAAATTGTTTTCTTCATAAAATACTCACCGAGTTATAAAAACTCTTTTGGGAAAGATAGTATTTATATTTTTCGGTTGTGAAGATTATATTAGAATTGCACCTGCTGTCATGATGAATGACACAAAAGTAATAGTTAAAACAAGTTTTTCAAAATCTTCCATCCTCACAAAATACTCATGCTCTGGAATACTAGGGATATTAACTACTTGAATACTCGTCATAGTCTTTTCAGACTTTTGCTCATCCAACAAATCAACATTCTCTTCAACCATTTTACTTATTTCTCTTTTTATCAAGCCACAAAATCAAAACAAAAAATGTTATTATCGCAACCCAGACGGTCAACAAAAACACTTCTATATTAGTCACTTTCCGCCGACATTAAAAGGAATCTCATACATCGATCTTTCTTCAATCTTCTTCTGATGACCGCTATCCAAACCACTAGCCTTATCAATGATCTCCTTACTATCTCTAAGCATCTCAAACATTATACCTCTCTCAGCCTCTTTCAAAATAGCGTAATCAATAGTTCTAACATCCAACAAGTCAGAATTCAAAAACCAATACTCACTTTGAGTAATCAAACTAAAACCGAAAAGAGTCACATCACCAACAAGCTCATCATGATCTTTAGGATCAACTCTTACCAAGTCTTGCTCCTCAAACAATCCACCAAGCCAACCTCTATGACTAACAGCAAACACATCTTGCTCTTGCTTACCATAATCAAATTGTAACTCTTCTTTTTTAGTATCAGGATTAAGCTTTGTATCAGGCGTCTTGCCATCTTTCTTCATGCGAACAGCCCTAGTCAAAACACTTATTCTACAATAACCTTTAATCTTACCCCAAAAAACTCTAGAGTGCTTCTCATCACCACTCAAATACAAGTCTTTCAAAATAGTCGTGTAACCTTTATGACAAGCATTTAACAATTTTTGTTTATTAACATAAGTCACGTCGAACTTCTGCTTTTTAATAAAGAAATACCACACAAGATAAACAGCGACACCAACGATAGCCAAGAAAAACAATATGATGATAAGCCATTTCAAAACTTTAAAAAAACCTCTAATACCAATCAAGAAGTAAAGCAAAGTCAGAATAGCAACTATGATAAGCACAATAATAATGACACCTTTTCCTTTCTTATCTTTATTCTCAGCAATCATTTTTTATTCTTCTTCCAAAGTTTAAACTCTTGAAACTCTTTATAATCAACAGAACCATTATTAACTGATGGTTTAGGAATAATAGAAGGATTAATAACTTGCTTTTTCTTATCTTCAACTTTTTCCTTCTCTTTAACTTCTTTCTTTGCTTTTTTAACAGCCTTCTTATCCTCTCTAAGCTGTTCTTTAGCCTCAAACCTCTCTTCATTCCGTTCTTGCTTAATCTCACGTCTCATGTCAAGTATAGCTTGGAAACGAGTATCAAGCTTTCGCTTGAGAAAATACCATAAACTCTGAGCAAAAATTAATGAACCAACAATAGCCATAACCAATTTGAAAACAAACTTATTCATCTTAGCATCAACCCACAAAACCAGACTGTTAAAAGCATCTTGTATCTCAGCTTTTGCATATTGTTGAAACTCCAAAGCTTTCTGATCTAAATGCTGTTTAATCTCATTACGAGTCAGAAAATTCTCTTTAACAACCATTTGCTCAAAAGAATTAGTCTGAGAAACAGTTTGAGTAGTCTGAGCAGAAACAAACATAGAAAAAATTATCAACATCAACAAAAAAACTATTGTTTTATTCATAAAAAAGAATATAAATAAAGTTATTTAAAAACTTTTCTAAGATTAACAAAACTATTTTTTATGACCAAAATTTATAATCGCCCACAACATTAAAATAATCAAAATTATTATGAACCAGAAAGACAAACGAAAAATAGGCACACCTTTAATAGTAGGCTCAACCCTTAAAGAATCAGTGCAACTAAACATGAAAAAACTTCTATAAGAATTATCATCATAAGAAACAGGATAATAAGGCATCCCACCAAGCTCAGCCAACTTCTTATCACGCTCATCAGCCAAAGACAAACTAGAACAATCACCCAAACACTCATAAAAACCAGTTTCAACACTAAAAAAGTAACCACTAGGAATTTGACAAGTCGTTAAAGGACAAAAAACGACTCTATTCCACCAAGACATATTATCATCAGGACTATCCCAATTAAAAACATCAGACATGCAAAGAGTAACATCATTAACATCAAGGACACCAGAAGGACAAAAATGGCATTGTTCAAACATCGTAAACCTATTAGAACCATTATAAAATTCTTTACAATCATAACCGAACCCACCAGGATCAATAGAACCACCAATCTCCTCAACAGTAGGCAAACCCCTCATTAATTGAAAATTAGTAATAATATTAGATTCAGGAATCCTAATAACCCCACCACCAGAATCACAGAAAACACCGAAACTATTAAACACAGGACTCAAAAGAAAAGTTATAAAAGACAACAACAAAATGAAAAACAAGAAAAGAATTGGTTTAGGAAGAACCTTTAAAACATTTCCAACTATATCCGCTTGTCCTTTCTTGTTCATTCTCAACATTTTCTTCATCATTCATCCTACAACCTATCTCTTTCTCAAAGAGAGTATTAATGCACCAACTAAAAATAATACTATGAGCAACACATAAAAAAAGTTGTCCAAAATCCAATTACCAACACCCCTCATAAAACCTAAAATCACGTTTTTGAGAAAACAAACACTACCTCTCTTCATCTCTTGATCATCACACAAATTCCAGTTAAAATTAGAACAATGACCAGTGTTAGTGCAAAGACCAGTTAAACATTGATCATCCAAAGTGCAAGTAGTAACCTTATCATAATCACAAAGCAACACTCCCCTAATATAATCTTGGCAACCAGTGACCGTGAAAGACCCACCATCAATCACATCCTCAATCAAAGCAAGGTCATCAACTCTCAAAGTAACAGTTCTCTCTGTAGTGCTACCAAGAGGCACATAAGCTTCAGTGCTAGAAATCTCGTATTGTTCTTCAGTATCAATAACTATGACCACGTTATCTTCTTCAGGATAAAAAACTACTCGCCCATTAGCATCAGTGTAACCAAAATCGAACTGGACAATGTTAGGCATCTGAATCTGCACGAACACATCAGATAAAACAGTTCCATTAACATCCTTAACAACCACGATTAAAGTTCTCCTATTAGGATCAGCGGTTGGAGTCAATAAAACTTCCTGATATAACTCGCTTGTGGAAAAATAATTGGCTTTAGTAACATAATTAGTTTTTGAAAACTCAACCAAGTAAACCCCTACATCAACAACTTCAACAAACAAACCATTAGAATTAGTATAACCACCAACCCCACCAGATACATCAACGTAAACAGCCGATATAGGCGTGTCAAAAGAACTATCAACAACTTTGAACTTCAAAGTAGACTCGTTCTCACCGAGAAGAGTAACATTATCTCTAACTTCAATATTGAAATCTCTATATATCAAGTAAACATCAGGATGAACATCATCGGTGATGTAAATTCTCATAGTATGATTTCCTGATTCTTCATAAGTAAAAGATACACCTTCCCAAGAGTGCCAATCATAAGCTATATCAGTGCCATTATAATCAGGATTAATAGCGAACAATATTGAGTCTCCTTCAATATCTTCAGTGCAATCATAAAACTGATTCACACAATTCAAAGGATAAGGAACAACCACAGGACTATCAATGCCAATCGCCTCTAAACCAACCTTTAAAGGATTAAGATTATCAATGAACGCTTCATCAGGTGCAGTTGTGAAATAAGGCAAATAATTACCACCATCATCATAAGCAGTTATTAACTCGAACAATCTTAGGATTCCGAAAACGTCATGCGAGAAAAACCAATTTCTTCCACCATCAAAATAAGACTCGAACTTAAATGATTCTTCAGAACGAGGATTATCCCATATCTCAACCGCATAAGTTGTTGTGTTATCAATGAATTCACAAGCATAAATACTTGAATCAGCATTATCAATCAATAACACAACACTCTCATTGAATGGCTCTAAACTTTGAACTATTGAAGTCGTTGCTGAACCAGTCAACACACAAACACTATTACTAAAAACAGGATTAGAAACATTAGATATGTCAATTCTCATGATGAACTCAGCAAGATTATTTCCTAAAGTGCTATAATCAACCGCAGTGAATAAATAATCTCCAAAAACATTCGATACATCACTCCTACCCCAATAAGAATTACCAACATCCATGCCATAAGGTCTATAATCATTATCAGAATCTAAAGTTAAATTATGATTTGCTTCAATATCATATATAGTCATTCCATGCTGACCATTATCAACGAATAAATGAGCCGATTCATCAATATCCATACCTCTACAAACATGGCTATCAGTATCTTCACCCCAAACATAGAATCTGTCATCTAAAGAACTTCCATTCTCAACGAAAACAACCACTCCTTGAAAAGCGTAACCTGACAAAGCACCATCATACCTGCAAACATAAGAAACAGTATCATAAAAAGGTCTAGCAACTACCTCTCGAAAAACAGTGTTTATATCAGCAGAAAAATAAGTAATATTAGAAGCTGATTCTAAATGATAATAAGAAGGATAAAACCATTTTTGAACATGACCTTGACCTGTTATCCAAACTATTCCATCTTGTTCATCAATAGAAATAGGATTGGTCGTTCCAGTTTCACGAATCTTAAACCTTCCAAGCTTTCCTTGAGTAGTAATCTCAACAACTCCAAAAAAACCATCACTTCCAGACACAATAGATGAATTATAACCTGTAAAGAAAAGATATGTTCCATCAGTGCCAACATCAATATCTGTAACGATTAAATCAATAGGTAGCTCAGTCTCATCAACTGCAAAAACAGAAACGAGCATTAAAATACTCAGAAAAAACATTATTATGAACTTATTGTTTATCATCCTAAAACCACCCTGTTTATGAATATAAATCTCCATTGAGTTGAACTAAAAACACCGATGTTACCATTACTGGTTATCATACTTCCTGTATTTAAATATTCTGTAAGAGTGCCAATCTGTCCATCACCGACTTGAGCATCTATACCCTCAAGTTCAGAACCACAATCAACAGCACAACTAAAAGCGTTCTCCCCACTTATACAATCACCATCACCACAAGGATCAGGGAAACCACTAGGATCAGTGTAAGCATCATTAGTTATCTCCTCACCATATGTAGATCCATTAGTCATAACAGCCGTGAGATTAACAGTGTAAATAGAATCAGGATCTAAAAAAGAACCATCAATAAAATCCAATTCTAACATTGAAGTATTAGTGATATTAATAGTTACAGGTTCACAAGCACCATCACAAGTAGTAGGCACACCATCCTTCAACCACTCAAAATAAAGCTCAACTTGAGTAATATCAATAGGAGAATCCCAGTCACTAGGATTACTTGAAACACTGTAATTAAATCTTATTCCTGTAGTATAATTAGCTGCTGAAGGATAAATAGTTCCATTAGGCTCAAAAACATAACTTCCCTCATCACAAATATAAGAAGGATCACAAACAATAGTGTTGTGCATAGTATCTTCATAAACTTGAGCGTAAACACAAGGATCATTAGGATTGATTAAAGTTCCACACTTCTCCCAATCAAAATCAGCATTGTAATAAAACGATTCTGTTCCAAAATTATTATCAACTATTCTATCCTGATTAAAACCACTATAAGCACCTGTCACAGACAAATTCCAACCAGTTTCAATAGAAGAAAAAATCAACCAACCACTACTGAATATACATTGAAAATAAGATTTTCCTCTCCAACCACCATCACTAGAAAAAACACTAGCAAACCATCGTAATTGAAGAATATTATTTGAAACATAATCTAAACAAGGAGAAGGAATAGAAACATTATAAGTTGATAAATTCCCATGTCTAACTTCCATCAAAACACTGCTCGTAGTATCATTAATAGTATAATTTTCGAAAAAAAACTGTTCATCAACACCAGTTCCTACAGCCCAAGAAGTAGGATTAGTAACAGTATAAGTCTTAGTTACAGCAGTTGCACCCATCAAAGTAGCTATGAAAAATATTAAAGCAATTATGCTCATTCCGATTTTCTCTTTCAAATTCATCATTCTAATATTATCCGCCTCTCCTCTTGAATTGCCAATAAAAAAAAGCTAGTAATCCCACAGCAAGTATGACAATCACAAGTATAACCATTAAGTAACCAATGTTATCTTTAGCCCAATTAACACGATTCAAAACACCACTTGCAGTATTGTAAAAAGGCGTAACAAGATTTTGAGAAGTTAAAACAGATGATCCATCACTACAAACAACATCAACTCTGAACTCTTTTTCAGTCAACAAATTCTTATCCGTGAAGTAAGCATTTAAAATACTATTACTGGGAGTGAAAAACTCTCTAGTCTCAATCCTTTTACTGCCAATCAAACCAGTATTATAAGCTACTTGCTGAGGATTAGTCTGTAACAAACGACCATCTTCAAAAACATTAACTACGCATTTATAATTATTATTATCAGGCATTAAACAACTAAAAGGAATCTCATCTTTCAACTCTGCCAAACTAGGAATCATACAAGAAAAATTTTGTGTTAAAAAAGAACAATTCTGAACCCCTGTCTCATTAAAAGGACTTATCAAAATAGAACAATCACCGACAAGATCAGTAATTGCACAACAAGAAAAATAATTAGCATCAAAATAAGTCACATTCTGAGTGTCATCAAGCTGACAATCACCAATAACCTCTTGCAAATCTTGAATACAATAATCACAAACAACAGATTCATTAAAATCAACGTCGCAACCAGTAGGCTCAAATATATGATGATCAATAGTCGAATCATTCAAACTACAAGATTCTAAGAAACCAACGTCAGAACAAGTAACACAATCATGAACCACTGAAACATTTTCATCAAAAACTGCGGTGTCAGAATTAGTATCGGTAATGTAAATTCTATCAAAAACAATAGTTGTATTTACAGTAGAAGTCTGGTTAAGTTTAAGAAAATCGAAGTGCCAAGTTTGACCAACTTTAGAAGCATTGTAAAGAACAGAATCAATACGGAACTCAGTGAAGTCAATGAACGCAGAATTAGTTATATCACACTGAAACCTTATAGTTTGAGGACTACAATTAACCAAGTAATCATCTGCTTGACAATTAGTAACATTGAAAGTGTAAATAGAACTAGAACCATTCAAAGTCGCACCTAAAGAAAAAGGAATAAGAAACAAACAAATCAATATAAAAGTGATAAGGTCATATTTCTTCACAATCAACCACCCAATTTATAATTTCATTTCCATAACCACAAACATGACTATAATCAAATGAATCAACATTCCAAACTAATGGAGATACACCCCACATATCAGTTGTGATGTTGCAATTTATGTCATCGTCATTTAAATAATTTTCGAAACTATCAAAAGCCACTACTTCAATACTCCAAACACTACCCTCAAGACAATCAATAGTTGTCGCTTCAAGATTTAAAGAATCCAAATGAATATCTAACTTCACTAATATCAAGTCAAGCTTCAATTCTAAATGATCAATCTTATCTTCAATTCCACTAAGCAAAGTTTTTATATCTGTATCATGTGTTGACAAGTCACTATCAAGACTTGATATACTTGATGAAAGACTCGATATTTGAGTTGAGACACCTGACAGTTGTGTTGAAACACCTGAAACATCTGAAGTTAAATTAAGATATGCAGATATTATCAAATCTCTAGTTATTATATGTTCTCCTGTCACATGAGACGTTAATGATTGATTCAAACTATCAAATTGTGCATCTATAATAATTTCTAAAGAATCAATCCTTGTAATCAAAGAACCATTAACATCTTGCATTTGCTGAAATAAACTTAAATACCAATTATAAGCACTCTGATTATGACTGTTTATCTGCAATAATATCTCATTCACAGTATCATTCACTTCAAAAATAGGTGTATCATCAAGGTTCACATTCACTGTCACATTTGTTGAAACATTTATAGACAGGTTATCAAGCTCTGCCTGTATAAAAGATTCCAACTCATCAATTCTAACAGTCAAATTATTTATAGTGTTCAAATGCTCAGAAGAAATCAAATTCTGAATTACAAATGATTCATTCTGTATTAAAGAGAACAAAACATTATACCTTGAGAACATCGTTTGATTATGAAATTCAAACTCTGATTTAACAAAAGAAATGATGCTATCATTAACAGCCCTAATAAAAATATCAGAATTATTATGAGACAACTCCACAAACAATTCAACTTCATCAAATCGAATCTGAGTAGAAGTATTAATAGCCCTTATCAACTCTGAAGTATCATTAAACAAAAATTCAACTTCAAATTCAGAAAGAATAGAAGAAATATGAATCTCACCAGAACCCATAACATCAGTAAAAGTAGGGGTAGTTTGAATACAAGAAACAGTTAACAAATCATTCTGAATAACGTTGTTAGTTCCATCAGAAATGTTAGTATCAACAAATCTCAACATTAAATCACCAGAAGGACTAACAAAACCATCCCTCGTAATATTATTAGTATCTAAAAAGTTTGAAACAGTATCTCTAATATTAGGCTCAATGATTTTATTAGAGAGATTAATCCACTTTTCATTAGTATGATTAAGGATGCTGATAGTGATATCATCACCATTTGCAGAATTCCATTTGCCATTATAAATAATTGTCAAACCAGTCAAAAAATTCTCACTAACATTCAATCCACACATATCAAAGAAAGTATAGTTAAACTCCAACCTAGAAATCCCATCAATTTTTAATTCACTCAATTTATGCTCATCACCATCCAACGCATAAGTTTTCAGAAAAGTTCCATCTTCATTCTTACCAATTCCATAACTAAAATCATCAGCGTATTCAACATCATGATGAGAAGAATAAAAACATTTAGCAATTACAGGATAAACACCCTCGATAGAAGGTGCAGTTAAATCATAATAATAAATTCCATCAACATTTTGATTAGTCATAATGGCATTATAAATTAATAAACTTCCATCAGGATTATAAATGTCAACAATACAAATACCGTCAAGAACAGCAATACTAGATTCATTCAACAATTGAACCCAAACTTTAGCGTTATCACCTGCGACATACTCAGTTCCATGAACAGAAAGAGTAGGTTCTAAAAGATTATCAACAGTTCTAACTCTATCAACTTGTTCAACATTCTTCACTGATTCAATAACTGTATAATATTTAACAATCGAATCATTATTAACAATTGAATCATTACCTTTTCCAACCTCTAAAGAATCAACAAGATAAGCAGAAGAAAACTGAATTAAGAAAAGAAACATAAATGCAAAAGATAATCTTATAAAAAGCTTTTTCTTCATAGTTCAAAACACCCACTATTAGAAACATTAATGAAATAACTACTATTTATAATTTGCTAAAAGAAAAAAAAAGAAAAAAAATTCTGTTCAAAGAAACATAAAGACTTAGATCTCTCTAAAACCTTATTTCTTAAAACCAGGAACTATAGGTCTTTTACCTGTCACCCATCTATATAAGACTATGAATCCTATAAGAACTCCAAAACCGATCATAGCTCCCAAAGCTGTTAGACCTAAGTCTATCACCATTGGAGCAATATCATCAGCCGTGTATGTTGGGACATATGCCATAATATCACCTTCCAGTATTTCTTAGCCTCGTAAGGCTTTATTCGTTGTAAACCACCAGATGTTAGTAATCAATAAAAAAACCTATCTTCCGAAAGGCTTCTTACCTGTTACCCATCTATATAGGACTATGAATCCTATAAGAACTCCAAAACCGATCAATGCTCCCAAAGCTGTTAGACCTAAGTCTATCACCATTGGAGCAATATCATCAGCCGTGTATGTTGCATTATATACCATTGTAAAAAGCTTTTAATCTTAGCAATATTTAAATATTCCTAGCATAACCTATCCTTACATGGCAAAATCTATACATCTACACCTGGATAACGAAATAGAATCAATGATGAAAATAATCTTATCACACCCAATAGCAAAAGACGATTTTGAAGGAGAAGCCAGTTTACTAAGACAATGCACAAAGAAATACTTAAAACAAAGATACCCAGAACTATTACTACAAAGCTTTGAAAAAGAAGATGAATAAAATAAAAGATAACTGGAAGATAGAACTAATAAGCGAACTAAGAAAACATCGTATAAGAATTAGAATACTAAAATTCTTAGAAATAATCTATCACACAATACTACCTATAGCATTAACATTTTTAATGATAAAATACCGAATTCCAATATTAGCAATACCATTATTATTCATAATACTCGCAAGGCTCAAAGTAAAATAATTTTAATCAGATTTCTTCAAAAGCATAACCCTCATAAAAATCAAGACCAACAACAAGATCACAATCTTTTCAAAACCGATCTTATCATAAACCATCCGAGAAAAAAAGTAGTATAAGAATAAAGTTAGAAGAATATTAATTACTAACTCAACACCTTTGACAACCTTGTCAACAATCTTACGACGAGTATTAAAATCCCACAAGTCAGAAGCGTTCTTATCCATATAAGACAAATACTTCTGACGAGCCTTCCGAATCAACCAACCACCAATCATTTTATTTCTAGCTCTTTCAAAGCCTTCTTGAAAGCAACAACATCCTCTTTAGTAAAAGCTACAGATAAAAACTTCTGATGAAACCTCATCTTGAAAAGTTTATTGTATAACTTTCTTTGAATAACAACATGGACTTCTCCATCATTCCTAAACATGAATTCAAATCCATCCTTCATCAAGATATGACTAGACTTCTCACGCTTAACAACTATGAAACCATCCTTCTCCATCTTAGCATCCAACTCTAACAACGACAACTCTTTAGTCTTTCCCATTCTTATCAACCTCTTGATATTATTTTTATACTTACTGAACCTATATTTGAAAATTGACTTACTTTTGGATTCAAAAATTCTGCTTCATGAATCATTTCCTCAATAACTAAATTCTCAAACTTTTCATTGTGAATGTGTTCTTGAATAACATTAAATATTGCTTGATGAAACTCTTTTTCCTGCTCTTCAGTCAAATCTTCATCTTCACAAATATATTTTTTCAAGTTATTAGTTTCAATCTCAATTACAAATCCTGATTTCATCTTTATTTCACCTTTAACTGTCGTTTTATCACTTCTCTCAATCCTATATCTTTGATTATGCTTTCCCAGTAACCCATCATATCACTCCTCATTTTTCATATAATCTATTTGTGCATCTCTGTCTATCATCACACCAGCCAAAACTTTGTTTTTGTAAAGTGCATTAAATTTTGTGATTGCACAATTTTACATCTTTGACAAGTTCTTTTCATTTTTTCACCTTTCCACCACCTAAAAACTTATATCATAAAATTCTGCTGAGGATACCCAATAATTCATTATTGGGAAGAATCAGCTTTCACCTCTGTTCTTCTGTTTAATTCTTCTTCCAACATCATAGCATTATAAATTAGTGTTGCTACATTCATCTTTGAATACATTTCGAGAACTTCTTTTTGATGAAGTTCTTTTTTCTCCTCTATAAACTTACTAAAACCAGTAACAAATTTCATAATTGCGTTTGTTCCTTTATCAGATATTTCAATCGCTTTCTTTTCTGTTTTATCCATTCTTACCTCCATTAAAAGCCCTCAACTTTAGTCGATGGGATTATTTCACTTAATCTTTTAATCATTTTGTTCTCCTCTTGAACATTCTTTGCAGTTCCTTCTTTTTTTTCATTTTAAAAACCTCTGTTTAAATACTTCAAAAATCATTTTCTATCACCTTTAATTTTACTCCATAATTAAAAACAAAAGTTCCTTTAGCAGAACGTAAATCAGCATAACGCAAATCAGCATAACGCAAATCAGCAGAACGTAAATTAGTAGAACATAAATTAGCAGAATATAAATCAGAAAAACGCAAATCAGCAGAACGTAAATCAGAAAAACTTAAATCAGCAGAACGTAAATCAGCAAAACATAAATCAGCAGAACGCAAATCAGAAAAACGTAAATTAGTAGAACATAAATCAGCAGAACGTAAATCAGAAAAACGCAAATCAGCAGAACGTAAATCAGCAAAACATAAATCAGCAGAACGCAAATCAGCAGAACGTAAATCAGCAGAACGTAAAACTTTAGAGTTTTTAATATTCCATTCAAAACCAAGTTTAAACTTAAACCTGCTAATATTCTTTTTTTGTTTTATTCTCTTAACATACTCCTCAACAGTTTTTATTGTTTTCATTTCAAAAACCTCTCCAAACTTTTATCCTCACAAAAAGGACACTCCGAAAAATAAAAAGCAACCTTGTGAATCTTACAAAACTTAAAATACTTAGACTTAATCATTTTCTATCACATCTATCTTTTTTTCCATTTTAAAAACCTCTCAATATTTTTATATAAAAATATTCTATAAACAAACAATAAACTAAGAATATTGAAAATGTTAAAAAAGCATAAAAAAAGTTGTGAAAAATAAAAACTGACATTGTAAAAACACCCATCAAAAAACCATTTAAGATAGTTATTATTTGATCAATAAAAAAAACTTTCTCGTTATTTAATATAATTATTTGTTTCATTTTATTTTACCTCGTTTAATGTTTTTTGAATTTCTACAATTTTAGGTTCTAAACCTG
>VAPC011122232.1_pt1 | contig 23980 bp, 17 predicted proteins | sample 3395121 | NCBI WGS metagenome assembly VAPC01 (sample SAMN08290434, study PRJNA428436) | hydrothermal vent metagenome | isolation source: Deep-sea hydrothermal vent chimney | place: Indian Ocean: Southwest Indian Ridge | depth 1711 m m
AACAGCTGGTGCATCGAGGACGAATTAGATTGGCATTACTATGATGCCCGTCCAGACATTGGGAATCAGATACTTGATGACATCGGTTTCTCAATCAATGCAACCACCGGATTCAGAGTTGCACCTAATGGTGATGCTTTCGATATTATAATCGCTTACAGTTCAGAATCCCCAGAGATTGGAGGGGGAACAGCTCAGATAGGGGTTGATGCCTTACGTGCGTTGCATATTGAAGCGATGGTCACAACGACTATGCATGGTCACAATGACTATGATATGGTCTTCTACGCTCATAACTTTGGAAGTGACAGCGTATCATGGCTTGCCCGCGAGTACTGGAGTGAATATGCTGACGATCCATACCAGAACCCAAGTAACTTCAGGAACGCAACCTATGACAGCTGGCGAGACCAGCTCCTCTACGGTACATCCTATGAGGAGGTCTACGAGGCAGCTGCTGAGATGCAGAAGATTTTGCACTATAATGTACCAAGACTCGTTGTATACGTGAATACCTACATGCAGGGATATAGAAACGACCAATTCACTGGTCATGTAGAGGATCTAGGAAAATACATCTCTGGCCCCTGGACTATGAGAAAGATCCGTAAGCTTGATGGTACTCAAGGTGGAGTTTTTCCAATCGCTATTAGCCAAGAGCCTGAAAGTTTTAACATCTTCACTACTAACTCAGCATACTCTACTGCTATCATGTCTGAGATCTGGCCTTCATTGTACTCATATGGTCCAGACTCGACACCGTATCAATACCTTGCTGAGCGTTTGATTACTGAAACTCACACCGACAATCCAACCGTAACAGATGGTCATACTCGGTTCACCATCGATATCATCCAGAATGCAACATGGAGTGATGGTACACCACTCACTGCTGAAGATGTGGCGTTTAGCTATTCCTACTTCTATGAGAGCGGACCTTTTGGGAATCCCGCTGCTACTGACTTGGGTGACTTAGTTGCAGCCTATGCACCAACACTATTCAGAGTTGTGGTTGAATTCAACACTGAATCATATTGGCACTTCTCAAATTTCGCCTTTGATTTTGTCATTCCGAAACACATCTTCAATGACATCGATGGAATTGGTTATGATGGTTGGAACACCTGGAACCCAGTGTTTGATCCGTTGGAGCCACATGTGAATTCAGGACCCTTTGAGTTCACAGACTTTGAGGTAGGAGAGTTCTACGAGATTAGTGCCAACATGGATTTTGCATATTATCCAAGTTTTGCATCAATAAATACCTTCGACCCTGTCCCAAGTACAAGCCCAACAACTGAAGATGTTGGTGAACCAATGGACCTAGTCACATTAACCTCAACAGCCATTACTGGAGCTGCAACTGTGGTCATTATTGTGATGGTGGTTGAAATCTTTCGTTACAGATATGGAAAACAGAACTAGTTCAATGGACCATGACGTACATTCGGACCATAGAGTGAATCTCGAAGATGATTACCTGTATAGGATTTCCAGACCTCACTAATCTGCTCTGGTGTACCTTGGGCAATAACTTCACCCCCAGCATCACCACCTTCTGGTCCTAGATCAATTATCCAGTCTGCAGTCTTGATGACCTCGAGGTTGTGCTCGACAATGATGACTGTGTTCCCTGCATCAACAAGTCGATTGACCACCCTGAGAAGGACATGTATATCCGAGGCCGAAAGCCCTGTAGTGGGTTCATCTAAGAGATAGAGCGTCTGCCCCGTAGCTCGTCGAGAGAGCTCCAATGCGAGTTTCATTCTTTGGGCTTCGCCACCTGAGAGTTGAGTTGCTGGTTGTCCAAGCTGAAGATATCCTAATCCAACATCCACAAGTGTTCGCAACTTGTCAGCAATCTTTGGGATATCAGCAAAGAATTCGAGGGCTTCGTCAATGGTGAGTGCAAGAACCTCAGTAACGTTTTTGCCCTTGTAGGTCACTTCGAGGGTTTCCCGGTCAAACCTATTGCCGTTGCACACATCACACCTCATGAAAACATCGCTCATGAAGTGCATCTCTACTTGTAGGAGTCCACTTCCCCTACATTTCTCACATCGACCATCTCGCGTGTTGAAACTGAATCGACCAGCACCAAAGCCGCGAGCCTTAGCTTCAGGCATTTTTGCAAAAAGAGTACGAATCTCACCAAAGGTCTTCGTGTAGGTTGCGGGGTTACTTCGTGGAGTCCTGCCAATGGGAGACTGGTCTACGAGGACTAGCCTGTCGATATTCTCAATACCTTCAATTGCATCGTGCAGACCAGGTCTGGCACTTGCATTATTCATTTCTCTGGCTAATGCTTTGTAGAGTGTATCATAAGTCAATGAACTCTTGCCAGCCCCTGACACTCCCGAAACGCAGATCAGCTTTCCGAGGGGGAACTCTACTGTGATTCCTTTCAAATTGTTAGCTCGTGCATTCCGAACTTTAATTCCCGCACCGTTTCCATTTCTTCTATCAAGAGGTACTGGAATCTGTTTTGCTCCAGCCAAGTACTGTGCAGTTAGTGATTTGGGATCAGCTAACACCTCATCAGGAGTCCCTTCTGCTACTATTTCTCCACCATGTCTACCTGCAAGTGGACCTAGGTCGATGATATGATCGGCGGCTGTAATCGTGTTTCTATCATGCTCAATCACAACAACTGTGTTTCCTAGTGACCTCAGATGATAGAAAGTTTCAATCAAGCGGTCAATATCTCGTGGATGCAGTCCGATAGATGGCTCGTCCAGGCAGTATAATACTCCAGTGAGTGCAGAGCCAATCTGTGTGGCGAGTCTGATACGTTGTGATTCTCCCCCGGAAAGAGTCATACTCGCTCTATCAAGATTCAGATATTCTAATCCAACTGATTCGAGGAATCTCAATCGAGCCTGTATCTCTTTCAGGACAAGCTCAGCAATCTTGAGGTTACGTTCTGAGAGCGTGATGTTATTGAAAAAAGTCACTGCTTGTTCAATAGTCATTGCTGTGATTTGATCTATAGGTTTACCATCAACTGTCACTGCAAGACTCTCTGGTTTCAACCGCCTTCCACCGCATGACTCACACGTACTCTTCCTTGAGAGCTCATTAGCGATACGTCGAGCCCACCATTGATACCACGTTTTTTCACTGCCTTTTGAGCGATCAAACAAGCGTTCAAGCCATGGAACAATACCAATCCATTTACGTTCGATTTCCCAGTATGACTCTTCACCCTCCATTGTATAGGCGAGCATCAAATTGGGACGACCCCACATGAAGCATTCAATCTGAGTCTTTGTGAAATCCTTGTACTTTGTGTCTAGAGTGAAACCCTTCACTTTCCCTAGAGTCTGAAGGCGTTTCAAGAACCATACTCTCTCCGACCCGTTGATCTTGCGACTGATATCTCTGACAGTCATCTCGTTGTTTGGAACGATGAGATCAGGGTCAATTGCCATCGTAACTCCGAGTCCATTACACGTTGGACAAGCTCCATCAGGTCGATTATGGGAGAACGCCTTAGGTCCTAGTTTGTCGTATTGAATTCCACATTTCGGGCACATGAGAGATTCAGCGAATACAAGGTCAGGTTGATTCTCTTGAGCGACGATTGCAGAACCTTCACTAGTCTCTAATGCGGTTTCTAATGAACCTATCAAGCGCTCGCGATTCTTTTGACTCACATCTAATCTGTCAATAACAACTTCAATATCGTGCTTCTTTCTCGCATCCAATTGAAGACCTTCAATCTCGTGGACATCACCATTCACTCGGACTCGTGCGAATCCACTCTTGAAGAGACCCTCTAGTTCTTCCTCATGCTTCCCGGTCTCTCCACGCACCACAGGTGCTAGTATGTGAATCCTCTGATCCCCGTTCTCATGAAGGACAAGTCGAGCCGCTGATTCTGCAGTGAGCTGCTCCATCGGTCTTTTGCACTCCACACAGTGTGCAGTTCCGATATTCGCGTAGAGAAGCCGTAAGTAGTCTTGAATCTCAGTACTTGTTGCCACAGTGCTTCGCGGATTCTTTGTTCGACCCTTCTGTTCTATCGAAATGGCTGGAGGCAGACCCGTTATCTTGTCCACCTTAGGTTTGTCGAGTCTTCCGAGGAATCGTCGAGCATAGGATGACAATGACTCAACATAACGTCGCTGTCCTTCTGCGAAGATTGTATCAAAGACGAGTGTGCTCTTACCGGATCCGGATGGTCCTGTTACAACTACAAGACGGTCTCTGGGAATGTCTACATCTATCTCCTTGAGGTTATGCTCCTCAGCCTTACGCACTTTGATGTAGCCAGTCACTTCTCTTTCCCTCCATGTTCGAGAAGTTCTTTCATGTATTGACCTGTGTAGGATGCTTTCGCTGCAACAATCTCTTCAGGGGTTCCCTCAGCTACAATGTAACCTCCTTCGTCCCCACCCTCTGGCCCTAAATCAATCACGTGATCAGCAGTCTTTACAACATCCAGCTGATGTTCAATCACAAGGATGCTGTTTCCTAGATCGACTAAACGATGGAGCACTTCCAAGAGCTTCTTGATATCAGCGAAATGTAATCCTGTAGTTGGCTCATCGAGAAGAATCAAAGTTTGTCCAGTAGCGGGTCTCGAGAGGAACTTGCTCAGCTTGATTCGCTGTGCCTCTCCACCACTCACAGTTGTGGCAGGTTGTCCCATTTTGACATAGCCCATGCCAACATCGCATAAAGTCTGGAGCCGTCGATATATTGATGGCACTCCCTCAAAGAAGGTGAGTGCCTCGTCTATTCGCATGTCGAGGATATCAGCAATATTCTTCCCCTTGAATCGAACCTGAAGGGTCTCTCGGTTGTATCGTCGACCATTGCATTCACTACAAGTGACCTGCACGGGAGGAAGGAATTGCATCTCTATGATCTCGACTCCAGCACCCTTGCACTTCTCGCATCTACCTCCCTTGACATTGAAGGAGAACCGTCCGGGTTTGTAACCGCGTATCTTAGACTCAGGAAGACTTGTGAAAAGATCCCTCAAAGGAGACCACAGACCAACATATGTAGCGGGATTAGACCGGGGCGTACGACCAATCGGGCTCTGGTCAATCACTATCACCTTGTCAAGCTGGTCTACTCCAATGATCTCATCATGCTCGCCAGGTTTAGCTCCTGCCTTGTGGAACATTCGAGCTAGCTCTCTCTGAAGTGTTTCGACAACTAGCGAACTCTTGCCGCTACCTGAAACCCCAGTAATAGACACAAACAGACCCAGCGGAATCTTCACTGTGAGGTTCTTGAGATTGTTATGGCGACATCCACGAATCTCAATGAACCGACCGTTGGATTTTCGTCGTTCAGTAGGGACTGGTATCACTTCCTCCCCTCGGAGATATTTCGCAGTGATTGACCGCTTAGACCTGAGCACATCGTCTAGAGTACCAGCTGCTACTATCTCACCACCCTCTGCTCCAGCACCTACACCTAAGTCAACAACATAGTCAGCATTTCGGATTGTTTCTTCATCATGCTCAACAACTAGAACTGTATTTCCGAGGTCTCTCAAATTCATTAGCGACTTCAACAAGCGCAAGTTATCACGAGCGTGAAGCCCCACACTAGGCTCGTCACACACATAAGTGACTCCAACCAAATTCGAACCTATCTGACTGGCTAGACGGATTCTTTGAGCTTCCCCTCCCGCTAGAGACGGGGCGGGTCGTTCGAGGGTTAAATATTCGAGACCAACATCATGAAGAAATCCGAGCCGTCCCAGGATTTCTTTGGTGATTGGGTCTGCTACCGGTTTGAACCTCTTTGGGATCTTTGTGCCCTCAATGAACTTGCGTAGTTCTTTGATGGACATGCTTCCCAGGTCAGAGATTGACCGATTCCCTATTGTGATGGCCTGGGACTCGGGTCGTAAACGACGACCTTTACATACAGTACATGTCTGAGAAGACATCAGCTGCTCCAACTGTCGACGGCGATATTCAGATTTAGTTCTGCCATACGTTCTCTTTTGTCGTGGGACAAACCCCTCGTAAGCGCGTTTATAGTGTCCTTCCCATTTGACCTCAGCGTCTGGATTGTTACTCTTCCAGGTGATATCATATTTCTCAGTTGTACCATAGAAGATTATGTTCTTCTGATCTTCAGTGAGTTCCTTCCACGGAGTATCAAGGGAAAAACCGTACTTTTCTGCAACCATCTTGAACAAGTTTCTCCTAATCATCCACTTGTCTGGAATCATGACCCCTTGATTCAATGAGAGATTGGGGTCTTTGATGAACAGGTCGGGGTCAAACTCTCGCACAACACCCATTCCTGTACAGTTGGTACAGGCTCCTTGTGGAGTGTTCCAGGAGAAGATTCTCGGTTCCATCTCTGGTAGACTTATGCCGCAGTCCACGCAGGCGAACTGTTCGGAGAGAGTTAATTTTCCGTCGTCTTTCTCAATATAGACTACACCCTCAGCCATATTCAATGAGGTTTCGACTGCTTCTGAAATTCGACTCCGTTCTGACTTCTTAACTCGCAATCTATCCACGACGACTTCAATCGTATGCTCAAAATAACGATCCAGTGACAGCCCATCTTCGAGTTCCATGAGCTCTCCATCCACACGCGCTCGAATGAAACCCTTCTTGATGAGGTCTCGAAACTCCCTTCGATATTCACCCTTTCGACCTCGTACTATGGGAGCAAGTATCATTATTCTTGTGCCTTCCTCCAACCGAAGGATCCGGTCGACCATCTGCTGCGAGGTCTGTGGCTCGATCTTCTTTCCGCACTGAGGACAGTGTGGAACTCCAACGCGGGCGTAAAGTAGTCTGAGATAATCGTAGATTTCGGTAATAGTTCCGACAGTTGAACGGGGATTGCGGCCCACGCTCTTCTGATCAATTGAAATCGAAGGTGAGAGACCAGACATGAAGTCAACCTTTGGTTTCTCCAGCATCCCTAAGAATTGACGCGCATACGGAGACAGTGATTCAATGAAGCGTCTCTGACCCTCTGCGAAAATTGTGTCGAAGACGAGGCTACTCTTTCCCGATCCTGACACTCCAGTCACAACCGTGAACTTGTTCTTCGGAATCTCACAGTCGATGTGTCGCAGATTGTGTTCAGAGGCACCAACAACTACTATAGACTGGGGACCATCTAACTGCACCTCTGGTGCTCCCTTGCGTCTATTGTTGGTTGCGGCCTTCACTACTATTGTCCCTCTATCCTCTTCCTTAGTGCACTAATTTGATCTCGCAGTCTTGCAGCCTTCTCAAACTCAAGATTCCTTGCAGCCTCTTTCATCTGTTCTTCCAGGTCAATGATGAAATCAGTCAAATCATCGACTTCGAATGGATCGAAATCTTCCAGTTTTGTCTGGGCGCTCTTGTCATGTGAAATGATACCTTGTGCAATATCTTGAATCGATTTCACTATCGATTCGGGTTGAATTCCGTGCTCTTTGTTATACTTCTCTTGATATGCGCGGCGTCGATTGACCTCATCAATCGCAGACTGCATCGCATTCGAAACATGGTCTCCAAAAAGTATGACTCGCCCGTTTGCATTTCGTGCAGCACGACCCATCGTCTGAATGAGTGCCCAATCGGTTCTCAGGAAACCTTGCTTGTCAGCATCAAGAATCGCAACTAGTCCAACCTCAGGGAGGTCAAGACCCTCTCTAAGGAGGTTGATTCCCACAAGTACATCGAACTTACCCTGGCGGAGTTGACGGATTATCTCGATACGCTCCACGGTTCCAATATCGGAGTGTAAGTATCGTGCCTTGACTCCGGCCTCCACAAGATATTCGCTTAACATCTCTGCAGTCTTTTTTGTGAGCGTTGTGACAAGAATCCTATCACCTATTTCTACTGTCTTCCTTATCTCTCCAAGAAGATGATCGACTTGTCCAACAACGGGTTTGACTGTGATAGCAGGATCAAGAAGACCAGTTGGTCTCAACAGCTGCTCAACGATTTGCTGGCTCCCCTTTTTCTCGAAGAGTCCAGGTGTCGCACTTGTATATACGACGTGTTTCATGTACTTCTCGAACTCTGGAAACTGGAGAGGTCTGTTGTCAATAGCTGATGGTAACCTGAATCCATAATCAACCAGGTTCTTCTTCCGTGCCTGGTCCCCATTGTACATCCCTCGAATCTGGGGAATTGTCATGTGTGATTCATCGATGATCATGAGGAAATCTTCTGGGAAGTAGTCCAGTAATGTGTAAGGTTTCTCACCACGTTTTCGACCATCAATAAATCGTGAGTAGTTCTCAATCCCTGAACACATACCCACTTCTCTAAGCATCTCCATGTCATACATCGTTCGTCTCCTGAGCCGGTCAGCCTCGACTAACTTTCCTTGTTTTTTGAACCAATCAACCCTCTCATGCATCTCTTGCTCAATCGGCTCAAGTGCCTCGATAATTGTTTCATGACGAGCGACGTGATGTTTTGCAGGATACAACTCGATCCATTCCGGTTCATACAGCTTCCTTGCTGTCAGACCTTCGAGCATTGTGAGTCGGTCCACTCTATCCCCATCTAGCTCAATTCGATAACTGTTCTCTGAGGCTGCAGGGTACACATCAATTACATCGCCCCTTACCCGGAACACACCGGGTTTGATGTCCATGTCATTTCGTTCATACTGCATAGAAACCAAACGTTCGAGTATCTCACGTCGGTCAATCTGGTTTCCCTTCTCGATATACATCCTGAAGTGGTCGTACTCAGAAGGATTTCCCACGCCATAGATACAGGACACGGATGCTACAACAACGACATCCTTTCGTGATCTCAGAGAGTGTGTCGATGAGTGGCGGAGTCTTTCAATTTCCCTATTGATATCCGCCTCCTTCTCAATGTACATGTCCTTGCTCGGGACGTAGGCCTCTGGTTGATAGTAATCATAGTAACTGACGAAGTACTCTACTCCTGCATCTGGGAAGAACTGCTTGTATTCTGAGGTGAGTTGAGCTGCCAGGGTCTTGTTGTGTGAGATGACGAGGGTGGGTTTATTGTATGCCTCGATAACGTTAGCCATGCTGAATGTTTTTCCAGAGCCTGTCACACCCAGTAATGTTTGATGCTGGAGCCCACTTTCGAGACCCTCCACTAGTTTAGCGATCGCTTGTGGTTGATCACCAGTGGGTTTGAAGGGTGCATCTAGTTTGAACTCACTCATCTGCTCCAGCACTCTGGACGGCACACACCTTACTGTTAGTAACATTTGCGGTACCTGCCAAGCCTCGACGGTCTTCATGGGATGAGGGTTCTACTAGGATTTTATTGGAATCATTAGTTCTTCCCAGTGAACTCATCCGACCGAGAGAGATAGTCGAAACTAACAGGGGTTGCACCATCGACTCGACTAAAGCAAATGGGCACCTATTAATCTCTAGAGCTCGGAATCACCGAGTGGTGAGAATCAGATACAATGTCCTCTGAATCTTTATAGGACGACAAAATGAGAGTGCCATAGTGATTTCACTTGAGTCGTTTTATTTGGACACGAGTTGTCCTTCCCATAATCATTGGTTTAGGTGGAACTGTCCTAATGCTTTTCTTCCTGTTTGACGCTTTGGGAGTAGGTGATATCGTTTGGCCAATTTTGTTTCCTATACTTGGTGGAACTTTCGGGATAATGGTGTTTGTGATGGTAATTATAGGATTGGCTTGCAGAGGAAGTCAAGGACTATCAAGTGGAGCTGAAATGGTACAACATACATACATTCAGCCAACTTACCGCACAGGTGACTATTCAGATGGTGCAGTGTATACCGTGCCAGTGTATTGTCCTCATTGCAAATACAATATAGAGTTGAATCAAGTAGAGTGGGTAGGCTCAACTGAATTGACTTGCCCGAACTGTTTCAGGATTGTTGAGGCGGGAATTCGTGAAAACCTCTGATTGATTACTGAGGAATGAAGATGGATATCAAAAGAACTTTGGATAGTGAAGATTGGACCGTCAGTGCAAAAAACACTCTCCAGTGGGTATCTACGATTGACTCAAACAAATCCATAATGCTAATTCTTAGACATTCACATAGGGAGACCTTACGAAATCATAACCAAATGGGCAGTGCAGGACTAACAGAACTAGGAAAGAAAATGTCGGTCGAGGTGGGGAGAAGGATTCCGTCAGGACGACCAATGGAGCTTTTCACAAGTTTTGTTCCAAGAGCTTACGAAACTGCCGAGGGAATCTCTGAGGGATACTCTGAGATTGGCGGGGAGGTTATCGATATCAATCTACTTCCATCTCTTGTATCTCCTCATATTCTAAATCCGGAAATCTGGGGGAAACTCCATCCTGATGGTAAGAACATAACAGAATACGTCAATCAATGGGTCAATGGCGAGTTTGAAGGATTTATCGAACCATTCGAAGAATTTCAAACCAAATTCATGGGGGACACTGTGAAGAGATTGACCGAAGCTAAGGAGAAGACTATCTATGTTTGCACAACTCACGACTTTACTCTGATGAGTGCAAAGAGGATGTTTCTAGGGAGAAACCTCGTTCATGAAGATAGGGAACCTTTCCTTGGAGGTTTAGGAATAACTCCTGATGGCTCAGATTTAGAACTGTTCATTGCATGTGAGAATATCTCAATTTCAATACCCAGATATGAAAAAGCGAGGAAGCTGGTTTAGGACAACCCAGCAAAGCTAATTATAGACCGAAGTTCCCTTTTCATAGTACTGAGGGTATTATAATGGTTAGACGATTAGCTCTTGATTTTTTATTCCGGAAGAAAGACACTAAGCATGTAGCTGAAAAAAATGAAGTTGCTCTTGCTATGGCGTTCATTTTGGCAGAGTCCAATAGGAAAGGTCAAGCAAGTCTCAAGTTTCTATCACCTGTGACCGTTCCTTTCTGGATTGTACAGATATCTAATACGAATTCAATCGTGTTGTCTTCAATCGGAGAGTCATCAGTTAATCTTGAGCTGACCGAAGACACTGCAACTGGACCGGTTCGTCGAATACTAAGCACTGAGATTTCTAGATTCGAAGATATACCGGATGGGATCGAAAAGGCGCTCCCATTATTGAGAAAAGTAGAGCACAAAGTCCATCAGATACGCAATGTACAAGAACCTGATTTGTTTGTAAAACACGGACCGAGGTTTGTCGAGGTAGATCCTAATGAAAATCTGAATTCATTAGAATTGAAGATTGACTCTCAGTTAGCCCTCACAATCAGTGAAGATTTTCAAGAAGTCATAGACGTTGCCCGACAACGTCATCAGACAATGGAAGATCTCCAGAGAGTCACCAAGGAAAAATTGTCTGATCAAATCACGGTCATGGAGAATGTTATAACTGCTGAAATGGGCCGTTGGGAGAAACGTCTTGGGACACACGAGGGCTCATCTCGTCTTAGAATCGAGAAGTTACAAGAAAGATTGTCTGACAAGGCATACACGTTGAAGGACAAGCACGACAAAGATAGACGTGCTGTGTTAGCTGAGTTTGTAAGAGATTCCTTTGAAGTTGAACGCTTTTTCACTCAGATTATTGAAGATATTAAGACTACAAGGGAACAACTTCCACTTGGGGATCTTGAAGAAGCAATTCAAAAATATCGTATTCTTGTCGACCAACTTGCTGATACTGTTCCAACTTATTCCGACGCTATTGATTCACTAGATGATCTTGCGGATTCATCTACTGGTAGAGCAAATGACCTTGATACTAAACTTGCCAGCGATATCAGAGATGAAGAAGAATCAGTTGATTCACAGATCAAGAGCATCCAAAATAAAGTTGAGGAAATGCGGGTAGAGAAAGACGCAAAGAAAATGGAATACCAAAAGACCCAGAAGAAAGTTCTTGAGTCAATTGAGAGAATGGATGGGCAAGTGGAAAAACGAGTTGACACATTAAGACGAGAATTAGAATCGGTACAGAAACTCACACTTGAAAACGACTCCATTAAGAGGTTAGCTCCTCTAACTCTAGTTTACATCAGAACGTGGGTAGCGACTTATACAAGAGGAAAACAAATCGTGTTTCCACCAGTGATCATGCCTGAAGATAGATTTAGTTTACCTCACACTCATCAACCTCTTGATCCAGATCTTGAAGTATTCATTCGGAAGAGTGTGAACAAGCAAATGAAGGACAGCGCTTCTTTCAAGACAACGTTTAGAACTGCATGCGAGAGTGGAAACGTACTTCAAATACCTGAGAGTATCAAGTCATTCTCCAAGGGTATGAATGAAATTTGGAATAGGCAACTGCTGAAAGAAGGTGTCCGGAAAAAACTCGAACCTCTCTATACAAAGCTTGTTGGAAAATGTCCTGAATGTAATGCTGAGATTACATCTAAATCCAAGTTTTGTCCAGAATGCGGAAAAACACTCATGTAGAGGAATCATCGCCAAAGAAGTACTCGAGTGGAAGTGTCACACCGAATGCAGAACCACTTCTAGTCAAAGACTCCGTGCGAAACGAAAGACTTGGATGTTTTGTAAGCGAGTATACGATACGCATAGGGGTCTGTTCCACAAGGATATGAACCTGAGCCGAGCTTGCAAGGGTCTTCCCTACAGGCGGTTGGTTTGAGTAACGCACCGGTTCACGTGTCGAGATGAGGGTCACAAGATTATGCTTCAGTGTGAATGCATTGATTCGGGCTGCGATATGGGTCATCTGGCGTGTCATCTCCCCATCAAGACCTTCCTTGATGAATAGGTCAACAAGGCCAGGAAGTATGATCATCTTTGCAGGAATTCTCTCTATGAACTCATCAAGGTGGTTAATCACGAGATCAAACGTTTGAGAAGCATTGAAAGCTCGGGAGATGTAAATCACATCCATGACACTCTCTGGTTCCAATCCGAGCTGGAAGGCATAGTCTCTTAGTTTGATGATGTCAACCATGTTTGAACTATCAATTATTATGGAAGGACTTGAGAATCCACCTAGAGGTAGCGGAAGCTGAGCATGAACAACTGAGCGAAGAAGATCATTCTGGAGTTGCTCGTGACCGTAAAACAGGTATACTAAACCAGCCTCGTAACCTCCGTCTAATAGACTGTCAAGAGTGGGAATTCCTGTCTTACACATAGTTCTTTGAACTTTGTCTGCAGTCTTAAACCCTGGAAGAAACATATCTGTTCACCCAGTCTTACATTGTCAATGGACATCTAGAGAAATTCGATAGGATGAGGAACGATTGGAGAGAAGAGGTTGAACAGTGGCATCAATCTGTAATTAGAAATTGGAAGTTTTCTTTACGGCTTTATTAGGAATCCTGCTTTACATTTTATGCAAAAGGATAGAATCTGTGAATACGTTTTACACGCTTTCCTGGTAAGACTAAAAATACTCAGATTTCATGCGGGGATGAAGCAGAGGATTAAATGCGCAAAAAGATGCAAAATTAGACTTCTTTTACGAAGAACAGTATGATCTCAAACATGCAATTCCGTCTTCACTAAGATTTATCTTTAGGAGTTGTATGTCCTGTCAAAGTGTACGAAGGAGGCCAGACAGACTTGGCGCAAAAAGAACGAAAATTCACTTCGGATCTACCAAAGTATTTCATTCATGGACTTCTCTACGCAATACTTGGAACCCTAGCAACAATCGTATTCGCGTTCATCTCGCTGATATCAACAATAGTAGTTGGAGCTGTTGCAGGAGTCGGGGGTGAATTTGTAGGATTCATAGTGCTGGTTGTATTCATCCTCTTTCTGCTCATTCTGGTTTTCTTCGTAGCAGGCCTGATTAATGCAAGCATATCTAGATCATTCTGGAGTGCAAATCCTCCGAAAGGTCTTAAGAGTTGTGCAGGACATGGTGCTGCACTGGTCTTGGTCCTGACCATCTTCGGTCTCCCGAATATGGCAATTGACTACTTCTTTCCAAATCTAGATTTCATAACCTTCATAATTATCGCCATCCCGCGAATTGTTATCTATGCAATCATTGATGGTTACATTGGTAGATGGATAGCATATGGATTCTCAAACTTTCCAGTTGCATCCAAGGTGAAGGAAGTAGGAGAGGGGGTTTCAGGAACTTGCCCTCAATGCGGTGTGGACACAATTGTAACGATGCGGGACGATGTAAATAACAAGGTTGTGACCTGCCATGGGTGTGGAAACCCGTTCGAGATCGAATGGTCTGAAGAATAGTATCAAGTGCCCTGAGACTCATGCTATGATGAATACGCATCCAAGAGTTCACTGATCTTTTTCAGTGCTAGTTCAAGGTATTCCTTCTCGCTGCCAAATCCAATGCGGATATAACCGGGCATCTCAAAATATTCGCCAGGAGAGATGAGGACACTTTTCTCCTTCTTGAGCCGTATTGTGAAATCAAGTGAGTTAATGTCATCTTTCAGTTTGATGAAGCAAATCGCAGATGCACCAGGAGGAATAGTCGTCATCAGATCAGAGTGTTTTGCAATCCATTTCTCCATTACCACCCAATTCTCACGGATAACCTGTCGTGTACGCTTCTCAATTTTAGCTTGAATGTCAGGTTGTAGTGCTAATGTGCCGAGCCAGTCACTTGCCTTAGCAGGACAGATAGTTGTGTAATCAGAATAAGTCCATAATTCCAATGCAGCTTTAGGTGAGGGACATACCACCCATCCTAGTCGCAGACCAGGGAGACCGTAGGCTTTGGATAGACTTGACGTGATGAGGACTTTGTCATAGAAACCATGAACTGAAGGTGCTTTGCCCTCTTGAAGTTCTGCACCCCTGTATATCTCATCTGACACAACCCATACACCATGCTCCGAGGCAATGTCCACGATGGTCTTTAGTTCGTCTGCCGAAAAAAGTTTCCCTGTTGGATTGTTAGGTGTGCATATTGCTATAGCTGCAGTCTTCTTGGAAATCGCAGCCCTAAGTCCATTGAAATCAGGCACCCATTTTCCATCACTCATCTTGAGCTTGAATGGAATGACGTTCCCACCCAGATTTTTCCAGATGCCGCTGATCTGCATGTAGTTTGGAATTAAGAAGATGAGCTCATTGCGATCAGGATTTTCCTTATGCAACCACCAAGTCACTAGGAAGTTGGCTTCAGCCCCTCCAGTCGTAGCAAGGATATGTTCAGCAGTAGTCCCAGGATAATGATAAGAGATTGCTTCACGGAGTGCAACAGTACCGTTTGTCTGGGAGTATCCTAATTGAAGGTTTAGTAGTTGATCTTTCAACTCCTGAGTGTCAAGCAGGTCTTTGATATGTAGTGGTTCCACTCCACTCTCACTTAGATTATACTTGACATGATGTTCCCACTCAGATTGATTACGCTCAAGCTCAAAACGTTCAAGTTTCATTAGTCCAAACACCTGAAAGCTTCAGTCGGAAGGTGCCATATGAATCCTACTCATAACTCACTTCTTCATGTACTTCTCAAGCTCCTCGGTCTTCAACTCGGCTATAATCGATTCTTTGTGGACTTTAACTGGTTAAGGTTACCGATTTATGTGGAATTGTGAAAAATAGAAATGAGAGTGTCAGAGGTGAACACGAGCACAATCTCATAAAAATCAGAGAAGCAAAGATTGAATCATCGCCATCTCAATTTACCCGTGATGATATGCGTATATAGAGTCTTGACTCTTGGATTCCGCCACCACTCTTTCCAGAGTGTTTTCGATTCTTAGCTCATTAATGCTGATGTTAATATGTTATTGAAACTAGGAACAGTAAAACAGCAGCACCAATTGATCTCAGAATGAGTTTGACTTTTCGACGACGCATTATCAATTTCTCCTTGGTTTTCATAATATTCCTATATATGTTATAAGATATAATAATATTATATAATATTTACATATAAATTATCCTATAATATATGGAAAAATAACGAGTTTTCGTACATTTAAGCATCAAACTGTGTTGAAAATTGAAAGGATCGAAAAAGAAGAGTGCGCGGGCACCTTGCCCGCGTTTTTGTTTTATTTGCGTCGTTGTGTGGTGAGTACCATAACAATCAACGCTAAAGCACAATGTCTGCCCGTGGTGAAAGCGAGCATCAGAGAAGCATTGGTTGAATCAACGCCCTTACAATTTACCTGTAACGATAAGCGTAGGCTAAAGCTTCAGTAGACTGAGCTTTCTTCAATTTATTCTTCTTCCGCTCGTTCTTTGATAATGCCATTTACCTTTCCTCCTTTTTTTGACTTATGTCGGATCAGCGTGGTCGTGATACAGCGATTCAAGAGTCTTGACTCTTGGATTTCCGCCACCACTCTTTCCAGAGTGTTTTCGATTTCTTAGCTCATCAACCATTGCAATTCTTCTCCTGTGCAATCTTCTTGTTTTGCACGTAATTATATTACATGTTACATTATATAAGTATTATGCAACACGAGATATGTACTGTTCTAGTGAGTCTGGTGAAAGAAATGTAAGTGGACGGGTCTAAGAATCCAGAATTGGAATGACATATTTCTGGAGAAATCCAATATCATGGTCGAAAGTGACAGTCTTTAGGGTACACCTGAATGCTGGTGCTATTAATTTCTCATCTAAAGACCTCGCAATTAGAACAAGTTGAGCCCCTGATCCTGTTATGAAGAGGGTTGCAACCTCAATCGAATTCGAATAGGTCAAGCGATCAATCCCCTCCATGATTTCGTCTGCTATCTTCGTTTCTGCTTCGTGTATCGCGTCACTTTTTGATAAACCTCTTGTGTCATAAGTAACGTATCTCGAGGCATCTACGTTGACTTGAGCTCCCATAGTCATGAATATAGTATCAGAGTATAAAACCCCCAAGAAAAACTACTACATTTGACAAAGACGGATTTGTTAGTCAAGGGTCGTCTGTATATGAGAACTAACTGGTGAAATGCATTCAAATCCTTGATTCTTAGGAGAGTTAACGAATTTGGATACCTCAAAAGATTCCATTTCATCTGGGGGATATGGTTCCAACATTGACATTAGGCCCGATACATCTTGATATTCAGGATCCAACCAGCGCTCTTCAAATTCAGGATGAAGAATGACTGGCATTCTATGGTGTATTGGCTTCATCAATTCATTCGGAGTCGTTGTAACAATCGTACAACTCTGGAGAGTCTTCCCAGATTTGGTCTTGTCCCAGTACTCATAGAGTCCGGCAAAAGCAAAGGGTTTTCGACTCTTCAGACGGATGTGCATGGGCTTCTTGACCTTTCCCACTTTTCGCCACTCATAGAAACCATCAGCAATGATAAGGCAACGCCTTTTCTTGAATGCAACTCGAAATGCAGGTTTTGAGGAGACTGTTTCGGCTCGAGCGTTTATCATTCGATTTCCAATCTTGTAATCATCAGCCCAAAAAGGAACAAGCCCCCACTTCATTTTGACTAATTGTCGGGTCTCTCTCTGTACGACAGTATTCACCATCTGCATCGGGGCAATGTTGTATGTTGGTTCAGGTCGGTCGATAATCTCCTCTATATTGAATCTTTCAGCTAGAGCCTCGGCATATGTCAAAAGAGAGAAACGGCCGCACATCACAAAGGATTATCATTCAAGTAGTATAAGAATTGAGGAATAGTCGTTGTTGTCACGGATGCATTTTCAGAGTCCCCTTAAGGACCCCTGATTATTCAGAAATCACCCTCTTCTTCAACAGTCTTTCTTACTCCAGTGCAAATAGAACTGTACTCAGTAAGTTTCCACTGTCCACTAGAATTAGATCTGAGCTGAACTGGCGTGTTAAGGTCCTTACCGCCGCTATCAATAAAGATTTTCAAACCCTTCCCATGCTCCTGTTTCTTAGTAACAGTCATAGTTAGCTTGTTTTTATTGAATTTGTAGTCATTCTGAGGAGTACCGCCCACATAGGAACGGGCAATGTGCTTGTTTTTCTTGAATTGACCAATGAAGTACTTGGCACTTCTTCCAAGCTTGAGTCCAGATGGAGACCCTCCGTCCTCCATACAATCTCTCTTCGAGACTAAAACTGTCATCATTGAATCAGCAAGTTTTGGGTCCTTCTCGATGTTGAGAGCGGCAATCAGATAGTACATGATTGTGTTCTCAGGTTTTCCTGCATCTTTCTCCCATGCAGACTTGAACTTGGTAAAAGATGAAATCATAGACTTGGTGATCTTTGCCATGTCGAATCCCTAGGATTTGCATTACATCGTCATACAAAAAGCTTCAGTGGTTAAACAATATCGATAAGGACACGATCTCCTCTTACAAGACCCCAGCTTAGAAATTTCAATTGACTCCATCGTTCAAATGCAATAGACTGGAAATTCTTCAATTTGCAGAAGTACGCTGTGAGTACAATTCCATGTGAAACCACAAGGATATTCTTGCGATGAAACATCATGTTGATCTTGTTTACTGCACTCTCGAAACGTTTGAGCGCGGCAGCTCCAGACTCCCAACCAGGCACATTTTCATCCATGTTCACTAAGGTTTCACGTACTCGCGTTCTGTACTCTTCATTCGAAAGAGTTCCCCCATTCTCTCGTTTTAGTTCGTCCAATCCCGACAACGCGTACTTTTGAACGTCTAGTCCCTCGGCAAAGGCATCTACAGTCTGACAAGCCTTCTTCTCATTTGAATGTACAATTCCCTGAATCGCCTCGAATGCCTCTTTCGAAGCGAGTTCTTTTGTCTTCTCCAAACCGTCTGATGTGATGGACCACTCACGTACTGGTGTTGACAAATCAACCTTGGTCTCTGCATGTTTTAGAAAGTAGATGGAGTTTGACATTTATTTTCAATCCCTTCTATCTTTTCGCGATCTCTACATCTTATACTATGCCGCCTTACTACCAGGTGGAAGTTCCTCGAGTTTCACTGGCACCCAAGCGCCTTCTTTGTCAGCCCTTTCAACAGCGAGGATCATACCATGACTCTCTATGCCGCCTATCTTCTTTGCCTCTAGATTCACAAGGAAGAGACCTGTTAGACCCTCAAGTTCCTCTGGTTTATAGAGATGACCAAGTCCCGTCGCCATAGTGCGCTTCTCAGTACCGATGTCTACCTCTATCTTGAGGAGTCGATCCTTTCCTTTCACTTTTTCACACTTCAGAATCTTACCTGCTCTAAGGTCAATCTTCTGAAAGTCGTCAAATGTTATCGTATCTTTTATTGGTGCCAATTTTACTTCCACCTCTCCTGATTGTGCTGCAGATGCAGCAGCTACTCGGTCGCTAATAATCTGTTTGAGTTCTGCAAGAAGCTCCTCATCAATCTTGGTAATTACTGGGGCAGGTTTGCTCAGTTTTACTCCAACCTTAGGAGGAACAAGCGCTTCCTCAAACAAAGTATCATGAATACTTGTTGAATCATTACCAAGTTGTGCCCAGATAGTTTCTGCAGCTGATGGAAGGAACGGTTCGATAAAGATCGCGAGAGCTTTGGATAAGGCCAGTGCATTGAAGAGAACCTCTCCTGTCTTTGTCTTATCCTCCTTCACAAGCTTCCACGGTTGTTGAGCCTGGAAGTACTCATTGCCAACTGCTGCGATTCTTAGAACTTCATCTGCGACCTTTTTTAGCTCGTACTCGTTCACTGCATCAGTTATTGTTTCGATTGCAGTTTCAAGTTCTTTCTTGAGCTTTGAGTCGAGCTTGCCCTCTGGCACTTCACCAAAGTGCTTGTGTGTGAAGTGAATCGCTCTATAGAGAAAGTTCCCTAATGTTGCCACAAGCTCATTGTTAACCTTGTCAGCGAATGCGTCCCAACTGAAGTCCAGGTCTTTTGTTTGAGATGTGTATGCAGCGATGTAGTATCGAAGATAATCAGGATCAAGACCTCTATCAAGGTAGTCTTCGATAACCCACACTACATAGCCCCTACCTCTGCTGAAATTGTGACCTTCAATCTTGACCATGCCTGATGCAACAATTGCAAATGGAAGATTGTAATCACTTCCTTTCAGCATTGCAGGCCAGAAGATACAATGATGTTGAACTATGTCCAAACCAATGTAGTGAACAAGACGGCCATTTCCAGGTTTCCAATATTTCTCCCATTCATCTGGTTTGCCAATCTTCTTCGCCCACTGCTCAGTGCTCGACATGTATCCAATCGGCGCATCTACCCAAACATAGAGGACCAATGAATCATCGCCAGGAAACTTGATACCCCAGTCTAGGTCACGTGTTATGCACCAGTCTCTCAATCCCTCTTTGACCCAACCAAGTGCAAAGTTCCTTGCGTTCTTTGTACCATCCACGTTCTTCAGAAAGTCACCGATGAAATCCTGAAACGTACTAAGTCTCAGAAACTGATGTTCTCTCTTGATGGGGCGTGTAGGATTCCCACAGACAGCACATCTTGGATTAAGTATCAATCCGGGTTCGATGTACCTTCCACAGCCTTGGTCGCATTCATCTCCACGAGCTTCTGAACCACAATAGGGACAGGTCCCTCGAATGAATCGATCTCCCTGAGAGCGACCGCAGGTATCACAGAAGGGGGTCTCTATCTCCTTTGCATAGATATGCCCATTGTCGATTAGAGTATTCACGATCTGGAGAGTTCTGTGATGGTTCTCAGCATTGTCTGTATGGCCATAGTTGTCAAAGAAGATGTTGAGCTTTGGGAATGTATCAGCAAGTATCTTGTGATACTTCTCATAGGTTTCCTTAGGTGTGAGACCCTCCTCCTCTGCCTTCACGATGACTGGTGTTCCGTGTGTATCTGACCCGCAGACGAAAGTGACATCAACTTGTAACTTCTTCAGGAGTCTGACAAATACGTCTGCAGGCACGTAAGTCCTAAGGTGACCGATGTGCATCTGACCGCTTGCATATGGAAGTCCGCATGTTACAAGCACTGGATCTTTGGTAGGATAGTTTCTCAGTTTAGTCACACTCCTTTTTTTGTTGATTGCAACCTATTCTGAACTGAAGAGGAAAGTCTGCAAAAGATGTGAGATACTCTAATGTCAAGTGTCTCGCATAGGCGACCTTTGAAACAAATGTTCTGTCGTTTCTTTCGTTGAGTTTTATTCCCGCCTTCAATCAAGTAGGTTAAAGCTTCACCAAAGTCTAAGAATATAACTCTAGCGATGAATCGCATTGACGCTAACTGAAAACTTAGAACACGTGTTCCAAGATTATCGAAAGAGAAACTCAGTGAAGAAAGAGAATCTGTAAAACTACCTCTTATTCTTAAGACGCCGACGCATTGCTCTATCTGATTGGAGTCGATGTTTTCTAAGGAGGGAGGATGAACCCTTTGATCGTGCCAGTTTTGTTTTTTCCGCGGCGGCCATATTGATCAACTCATGATGAGGACGGGATTGTTCATTGGATGCTGAAGAGGTGAGTGGACCACAGTCAACGCAAGATGTTGTGGGGGGACAAACCCTAAGGTTCGTCGACCCCACTGTGTCTCAATGATGCCGGGAGGTGCACACGGAGACAGCGAAATGACCTCATTGGAAAATGAGGATCGTAAAGGAAGTCAGGAACTCGCGTAGAGATATCGAAGACTCTGCGCATCTTGGTCAGTTGGTTCGCGGTCACTATCCAACAGCCCATAGAGAGTATGGAGAACTTCCGCGTTCTTTTGGAGGGTTGATGTGGGTCGTGTTTCCTCGGTCATTTTTCGCTTCACCGTATGTTTCGTTTAGTGTGGTACAACACACCTCTTCTTCTTTTGGAATAGTGGAATTTACTAATAATACTTGGCGTTACGTGGCACTATACACCCGTATGACGGACGTATTACAGAGAGATGTTGAAGGCAATATACTGACAATAGGACTCCAGACGCCCGGAACTCTCTCTGTAGCACACCTTACAGAGCTCGTTCCACAAGAAACCAAGGAGGGAGGGTGTAGCATTTTCAGACCTGAATATCACGCCTACGGCTGACTCACCCAAGAAAGATGACAGATTCAACTGAAAAGAAAGACATAACAAAATGCCAAATGACGTGCCCCATTATTTATGCGTAAAAATGTCACTCAGTATTGACTTCAGCATTGTAAGGGTATATTGGAAGGAGATACTCGTCTTCAATCGCCTTGAACACTTTAATGTAGACATCGTCTGCCGATACTTCGGTGGAAGTTAACAAACGCACTAACCGCGCAAGATTGAAAGAACCATTTGTTTCCTCCAAATGTATTGCTTTCTCAATAAACCTCAAAGGTTTTGGAAACGTCTTTTCACCAACCTGATATCTCCGAATAAGAATCCCATCCATGAGATCGTCGTATAACCTTTCGAAGGTCTTGCTTGTCTGGGCATCAATGACCTTCGGACTTAGCATTGCCAAAGAGTCGTCAAGCATCATTCCGACTGCACGTGCATAGCTAATCATTTTCACTTCTTGTTCAACTGACGGAGGTGCCACGGTAATGAAGGCACAGATTAGATTCTCAGTAGGTATTGTACGGATAACCTCAGAAATCGGAATCAATGAATAAACGTCCGACCTTCCACCCGAGTCAAACTCCTCCCTGAAATGCATTATTGCTGTGATGAATGCCGAGAGAATTCCCTCTTCAAATCCACCCTTGTAAACCTTCGAATAAATAGGCACACCACTTGATTTGTGAAGAATAAGGAATCCGAGAATGTTATTCGCATCGTTGAGTCGATTCTTGATTGATACAGCTGTTGTGTGTTTCTCTCTTCTTCTTCTTGAACGAACTCTTTGTCCTGCAACTGCTGCAATTGCTACAGCTGCAACGACTCCAATTGACCCCGAGGACTCCATTATGATCTGAAACAATCGTAGATCTGTATCGATTGTTGGAACAAGAGCAGAGCTGAAATCCTGTGCCATCACGTGATTTGCTTTCTCAATTGATATCCTGAGAGTATATGTTTCACTACTAGCCTGAGGCATTGTAATAGTTACTGAATAATTACCCGCACTTGTTTCATTCATCAAAGTATCAAAATAGAAAAGATTACCAGGACGATAAATCGCAATAGTGACATTGGCACCAGACACCAAATTTCGCGTATCTGACTCAACTATCTGAACATCGATTGTAATGGGTGCTTGCTCCTGACCAACAAGAGTAGATATGTAATTCACTTCTACTTCCACGTCATTCACCAAGAAAGAGAGGACATGAGTTTGATTCTCGTATCCTACTTTTGAGAATGTGATTCGAATACTATAATCCCTTGAAGCCAATGGCTCTAATGTTAGATTGTAATGACCATTTTCAGGGTCTGTAACAGTTGCCCACACAGATCCGTCGCCAGTTACTTCCACTATAGCATCATCGATGCCTGTGCCATTGAAGGACATTGTATAGAAGTAATCAAAGCTATATTGTCTACCAAATATTAGGGGTGTCAGTGGACCAGTTGGAGTATCAAGAGTTGTTAGGAAATGAGACCTGATTGTTATTACCAGAGGAACGGTCTCAAAATAGGGAGCTGCGGACACAACGTGTATTTTGAATTCTCCAGCTCCTACTAGAGCAGTGTCAAAATCAGCTTGCCACCAATTCTTCACAACGTCTGGAGTGAATTCAATATCAGTTCCAGACCAGTTACCAACGACTTGGGCCCCATTATTCACTATATATTGACCATTTTCTGCATCAAAGAATCTCAATACAACAGTTATGAGCTGACCAACCACGGTTTCCAACTCATCTTCAAAAACAACTTCTAAGATTGCCTGATGGTGTAGTGCAAATTCTGCAACGCCGTATGCAATTTCTGTTCCATTAGACCAGAAATAGGAAACACACCATATACCTGCTGTCGTATTCGTTCCTCCAAAAATCACTGAAGTGCTTTCAGCAGAACCCACTACTCCACTTACTGTTGACGATTCATGCCACATCGTACTGTTTGGTAAGAAATAGGTAAAGTTCACTGCATCTGTCAAAATGGGAATCTGAGACATTGAACCAATATTCACGGAGAGTCGTGATTGATCGTCAGTGTGGAAAATACTCTCCTCAATCCAATCAGTCACATCAAATCTTTGAATTGAAGCATTGAAAGCATAATTATGGACAGCACAAACGACCTTCCACCAACCAAGCCTATCTAAGATCAAAGTTGTAGGTAATTCAATGTACTCGATTTCCTCAGT
>VAPC010430458.1_pt1 | contig 23935 bp, 20 predicted proteins | sample 3395121 | NCBI WGS metagenome assembly VAPC01 (sample SAMN08290434, study PRJNA428436) | hydrothermal vent metagenome | isolation source: Deep-sea hydrothermal vent chimney | place: Indian Ocean: Southwest Indian Ridge | depth 1711 m m
ACCGGAAGTGTGATGAATTTCATCAGGACATCCCGGTCGGCGAGGGAGGCATACACAGGGTACTTTTTCAGTTTGTTCAGCACGCCGAGCGTCCATGGCTGTCTCAGCGGTCCGCCGCTTACAACAGCTTCCGCGGATTCTGCCTCGATTTCAGTTGGAGCCGCATCATCCTCAGGAAGGCCGGCTTCCTGTACTGCTCCAAATTGTCTGGAACCCCACACCCCGATCCTCCACCGTCCACCTCCCATAGGCTGCAGCTCGGCATACTTGAGAGTATCGCCCTCTATTGAGAGACCCACGGCCCTGGAAGACTTTCCTCTGGCAGACGACAGTTTCATATCACGGTGGCAGCGGCGGCGTGTCTATGAACCGCCTGCGATGGAGGTTGAGAGTCGGGTATTTGTGGTAATCGTTTGACGCGAATGCCGCCGCAGGTTTCGTCTGCAGCAAAGTATTGTACTGAATTACAGAATTTCTTTTCAGCTCAACATCACGGGCGATAACAGCACCTGAAACTAAAAGAGATCCACCCACCGGATCACTGTCGAATCTCTTTTGTGAATAAACGAGACCATTGAACGTTCTGGTTCCCCAACCTCTAATCTCGATCTCGCCTTTGGCAATGATCGCCGGGTAAAACTCATCCGGAAATGTACCGGTAGTGCGTGGTGTTATGGTTACATTCCCGTTCTCGAATTTGATTTTACCTGTCCCCGGACACACCAGCGTACCATCGATTGTGAAGTTGCCGGTCCACTTCCCTTCCCCACCATCGTAATCCCAGACATAGATATTCATGGGATTGCCGCCTCCTGTTGGAGGAAGCGAACCTGATACATCTCTGCTGGGTATCTTGGTCGCGTTGTACTTGTTGGGATCTCCCGTGATGTAATAGGGATACTCACCGGTCTCATCGTGCAGAATCTGTGGGAAATAACTGTCAACGGTCGGGAACGGATCGTCCGCTAAATAGATGGAAGGGTAATTGGTATATAGCTCGAGCACACCAGTCAATTCGGGAGCAACACCCCCGGTCACCCAGTCTGCAGATCCACTTGTATATAGAATCCCGCTGCCGGCAGAAGGGCTGTCGAACTGGAAGTCTTTGTTCACTTCAGGATAATTCCCTATCGACCAGACTCCTTCGCCGCCAGTGACCTGGCAGTTGGCTTTAAGGATCAGATTGTTCCATGAAACGATTGGGTACAGAGTGCGGGGGTCTTGAGTTGGAACGAGAATATCAATGTAGAGATCATGCCAGGCTCTCCCACTGATTGCTCTTATTCTCAATTCTCTTCTGTTGTCAACGGCTGGAATCAGGGGTTGAGAGAAAACGTAAAATTCACCTTCATCAATTATCCCGCTGATAACCGTATCATTCGGAGATGCATTGAGAACAAGCGAAGGATCGTTGGATATTCTATATGCCACGATTTCAGCTGCGCTTACGGCCATATAGTAGGCCTGAATACTGCTGTAATGGCTCTGGGCAATTCTGACATCAGCAGCCATGATAAGCAGGAAAGTAGTACTCATCACCGCCAGCATTGATACGAGCAGGAGGCTTCCCATCAGAGCCAGACCATTCTCATTCTTCAATGTGATTGTGCTCATCATGGAATGGGGAGTGGATTGGCAAGAACTGCAAGGTTGTGCAAGGCTATTTCATATTCATCTTCCTGAAGTCTGATATCTATTTCGATGTAGCGGATTTTGTATGGTTCGGTTACTGGAACAGTCAGTTGAAAGTTGCCTGCATCCCTGTAAGTCAGGGAAAATGATGCAACTCCTTCCATGAACGTCTGTTCTCCGGCACCAGGTATATCCGATACGTTTCTGGTTATAGTCTGAGTACCCGGGTAAAACCGGTATTCTACATTATGATATTTTTGAGCTTGAGACCGATAATCCACAGTATGTGAGGATGTATCACCTTCAGTCGGACTTCTTAGATAAACACGATCATCATCTGCTATATAGATATCTTCTGCATATTTCAGGTCATTAATTATCCTCATGGTTGTAATACGGCCGTGTTGTACCGCTCTGGAGCGCAGTTGCCCCAGATTGTAACTTGCCAATGCAAAATCCAAAAGTGAGTAGAGCACCATGAAGATCACACCGGCAATGGCGATGGCCATCATGAACTCGATCAGGGTCAATCCCTTTTGATCACCTCTTATGCGCGAACGCACATTCACGGCAGATCCGCCCTGTAAAGGACTATAGATATGCTGAGATCCGACCGGATATTTGTAACGCTGACCTCTATGCGCTTCAGTGATGTAGGCGTGGATGTTGTGTCGAGGGTTACGGGGTCGGCATACGAGATAACGGTGTTCCGCCTGTAGATGCTGTAATTGGGCCTGCCGCCCTGACCGTTCATCGGAAGATCATCCATGTTATGAGGCGGATTCTCGCTCAAACCATCATAAATACCATCGATCAGATTCCACGGTACGGTACGGATCTCTTCGAGGAGCTCCTGGGCCAGGTTCGTTTCCAGAGTAATATCTTCTGCGCTTTCGCTGACTTTGAGCCCTAGTGGGAACTGGCTGCTGACCGCAAGCATCGCTATTGAGAGGAACATCAGCGTTATCATCAGTTCCACAAAAGTGAAACCTGAATTATCAGAAATACGCCGGATCATGGCAGCACTGTGACTTTTGCCATCGGATAGGAGATCTGAACCTGACGGCTGTATCCGGAAGCAGGATCCGTAATAGTTATAGTCGTATTGGTAAAGGGCCAGCGCAGATCCCCCAGGGGACTCAGATAAAAGCCATAGGTGCTGACAGCATAGAAGCCTGCATTAATCGAGGTTATCTGAGCACCTTTGAACCTGCTCGACTGCTCATCGAAATCGACGAGAAGATAAGCCCCGCTGTTCAGCGGATCGTCCACATAATCATCGTAGTAGTCACGCCACCAGAAAGAATCTTCTGAAGCTTTCACTGGTGAGTTTCTATCGCGCACCATGGCAAAGTATCTGTTTTGATTTATCTCGACGTGGAAATTGACAACAGACATCTCTCCAATAGCTTTCTGCTGTGCGAGTTTGATATCTGTTGCGAGCTTCTGTGCGGCCCTGATGACCCTCATTTCGGGTATCACTTTATTGAAATTTGGAATACTCAGAGATATAATGACCCCACCCAGAGCTATAACGATAAGGATCTCCAGCAATGTAAAGCCGGTGGAGTTCCTGCTCAGGCGCCGCATGTTGTAATACAGCTTTGACATTTATCTTTACCGCGCTCCCTGGACGATCGCGATTAAATTATGTCTAACTATCAATATTTCAACGACTTACAGGATACTACCTTAATATTGACAAAGTAGCCCCGTATATGTGTTAAAACTATTTAACGATTCACAATCCCTTGTGCTGCCTTGGTTAGTATCGTTATCAATGCTAAGCTGTTAATTACTGTTAATTCTTCTTTACTACCCCTGTTTTTTGCCTGTTTAAATGGTATTGAGCGGCGCAGAGTGTAAATATATAAATACAACTTGTCCATATTAAAATGTTACTTTTTGAAAATATATTTTTTCCTCTGATCGGTTCCCGTTTGCATAAATAACTGATAACATTCACTTCCAGGGCTTTCTTCGCCATTAATGGATCCTTCCTGCAGGAGTATCAGCGGCAGGTCTTCGCACGTTGACTCGCAGCCCGTTACGGCAGTAGATTCATTCTATTCGGATGTATCATGGCTCGCGATAACCAGGTGGATTATGATGACAGGTCGTCCCGGTTCAGGCAGGATGTTCATTATCCCGCTCTCTTTCCTGATCCCGCTCCTTCTCATGGCCGGCATCCCATTCACCTCGGCTCAAGAGGTCTTAACCCGGACATCTGCTCCTCTTGTCGTGCACGGTCGCTGGGAGGGAACGATCAATCCCGTTACCACAAGCTATATCAGCAGGCTTCTGGAAGAGGCTTCCGAACGCGGCGCTGATGCTCTGCTAATCGAACTGGAGACACCGGGCGGTCTCGATATGGCGATGCGGGAAATCATCAAGGATTTTCTGGCCTCCGATCTGCCCGTGATCGTATATGTGCATCCCAGCGGAGCCAGGGCCGCTTCTGCCGGCGTATTCATAACGATGGCGGCACATATTGCCGCAATGACACCGGGAACCAACATCGGGGCAGCCCACCCGGTGGCAATCGGCGGCCAGATGGATTCAACGATGGTCGAAAAGATAGAGAATGATGCCGCCGCCTATGCCCGCGGGCTGGCCAAACAGCGCAATCGTAATGAAGAGTGGGCCGAAGAGGCCGTTCGCAGGAGTGTGTCTGCGACCGCAGAAGAGGCGGTTGCGCAGAATATAGTGGATCTGACTGCGAAATCGGTCGAGGAACTCCTGGAAGCTGTTCACGGCTGGACGGTTGATCTGCCTGACGGCGAGCACACTTTGAATACGGCCGGTGCAGTGATCGAACCGATGCCGATCAATCGCAGGGAGAAGCTGCTGGGAATGCTGGCCGATCCCAATATCGCCTACATCTTCATGATGCTGGGTATCTACGGCCTGATCTTCGAGCTGCAGAATCCTGGAGCGATTTTCCCCGGTGTCGTGGGAGTCATCTGCCTGCTCCTGGCCTTCATGTCATTCCAGACCCTCCCCCTGAATGTGGCGGGGCTGGCCCTCATCGTGCTCGCAATCATTCTCTTCATACTGGAAGTGAAAGTGCCCTCATACGGAATTCTGACCATCGGAGGGATTATCTCAATGCTGCTTGGATCTTTGATGCTGTTCGATACGGTTGATCCCGCAATGCGTGTCTCACTCGGTATCATCATCAGTGCTGTTATCGTAACGGCACTCTTCTTTGGATTTGCCGTAGGGATGGGTATCAGAGCTCAGCGCAGGAGGGTGACGACCGGAAAAGAAGGACTGCTGGGAGAAATCGGAGAAGCGCACACCACCCTCGATCCGAGGGGAACTGTGGCGGTCCATGGTGAATTCTGGAACGCAGAGAGTTCCACGGGTGACGCGATAGAAGCCGGCACCTGTGTGGAGGTATTAAAGGTAGCCGGCCTGAGAATTCTTGTGAGGCCGGCTCAGCAGGGTCATTTCAGTCCACAGGATCAGTCAGACCAGGCCGCAACCTGAGGCCGGAACCTTAGAAGGGAAACCTGACATGTTCGATACCTATCTTTTTACGATCATAATCGTTCTGGCGGTGATCCTTGCCAGTGCGATACGCGTTCTGCGGGAATATGAAAGAGGCGTGATCTTCCGACTGGGTCGTCTGATAGGATTGAAGGGCCCGGGGCTGATCCTGCTTATTCCCCTCGTCGATAAGATGGTGCGCGTGGGCCTGCGGGTGATCGCGATGGACATTCCGCCACAGGACGTCATAACAAAAGATAACGTTTCTGTTAAAGTAAATGCCGTTCTCTACTTCAGAGTGATCGATGCCAACAAAGCCATCGTGGAAGTGGAGGATTACCTCTATGCAACCAGCCAACTGGCTCAGACAACATTAAGGGCTGTGCTGGGACAGGCGGAACTGGATGAACTTCTCACCGAGCGGGATAAAATCAACTCCGAGCTTCAGAGGATCGTCGACGAACACACCGACCCGTGGGGCATAAAAGTGAGTCTTGTGGAGGTAAAACACGTTGATCTTCCACATGAGATGCAGCGTGCAATAGCCCGCCAGGCCGAGGCCGAAAGAGAGAGGCGCGCAAAGGTCATACACGCCGAAGGTGAGATGCAGGCCTCCGGCAAACTTTCAGAAGCTGCTGAAGTTCTGCAGAGACAGCCCGCAGCGATCCAATTGAGGTTCCTGCAGACACTCACCGAGATCTCTACCGAAAAGAGCAGTACTGTTGTCCTGCCGATTCCGATAGATCTGATAAAGTTATTGATGGACCTGTCTCCTTCCGATTCGAAACAGATCGAATAGACTCTGAACGGCTGCTGATGGACAGGCCATGAATTCCAGAGACGCGAAAGCCGTCTTCGACCGGATTTCGACTCTGATTTCAGATGCAGAGGATGAGATGATTGAGATGCAGAAAAACCTCTGCACGATCCCGGCTGTCAGCCCCGACAGCGGCGGAGATGGAGAAGCGGCGAAGGCTGCCTGGCTGATTGAGCGTCTGCGGGAATGGAATTTTCCTGAACCCGAGATGTATCCGGCACCGTGCGCTGATGTTGAAGGAGGTGAAAGACCCAATATCATCGTGAAATTGAAAGGTGAATCGGATGAATTCACTATGTGGATACTAACCCATCTTGATGTTGTACCACCGGGTGAGCAGAGCATGTGGACCAGCGATCCGTGGACCGTGAGGGTAGATGAGGGAAAGCTGTACGGAAGGGGCACAGAGGATAACCACCAGGGGATCGTCAGCGCCGTATTCGCATTCAAAGCACTGCTTGATGAGGGGATCACACCACCCCACGATATCGCTCTTGCATTCGTATCCGATGAAGAGACAGGAAGCGGGTTCGGTGCCGATTTCCTGATGAAGAATCACAGAGATCTGTTCGGCTCCGAAGACAGGATGTTGATACCCGATGCAGGCAACGAAGATGGTACCATGATCGAGGTTGCCGAGAAATCTATCGCCTGGATCGAATTCACCGTCAAAGGCAAACAGACCCACGGATCTACCCCGGATCACGGTGTAAATGCACACAAGGCAGGAGCCCACCTTATCGTCATGCTGGAACAGCTCTATGAAGATTTCCCGGCAAGAGATGATCTCTTCGAACCACCCGTCAGCACATTTGAGCCGACTCTGAAAAAAGCCAATGTAGAGAATATCAATACGATCCCCGGAGAGGATGTATTCGCCTTCGACTGCAGAGTGCTTGCCGGCTACAAACTGGAGGATCTCCGTTCCAGGGTCGAGGAGTACTGCAGGGAGGTTGAGCGGATTTTCAGGGTGAGCATATCGATCGAATTCCCAACCTGGCAGCCCGCGGCCTCACCAACAGCCCCTGACGCTCCCATCGTGACGGCACTCCAGAAGGGAATCAGGGAAGTTTACGGAGTTGAAGCCAGGCCTATGGGTATAGGTGGAGGAACGGTGGCTGCTTTTTTCCGCGAAGCCGGTCTTCCTGCAGCCGTCTGGTCACGAATGGACGATATGGCCCACCAGCACGACGAGTACTGCCTGACCGAGAACATGGTCGGCGATGCCACGGTCATGGCACACCTCTTCCTGGAAGTATGATCGTCAGAAGATCTCCGGCTGATTGATCAGGGAATAATCGAAGGGTGAAGAACGCTTATCGAGTATTCCTCAGAAAGAGTCTCAGACTGCGGTACCGGCGGCACCTTCAGGTAGAGCGTCTGCGATATCCTCCTCCAGGCGAAGAGGGCTACCCCTTTCACCTCATGAGGAACGGTCCCGAAGTTGCTGGTAACCAGGGCATCGAAATATATCCAGCCCCCTGAAGCCCAGCAGGCGCTTATCGGGAAGGTGTGGCGGAAGGATGTCACCTCATCACCGGTGTGAACGGCGCCCGTAACCGGACTGCCCATGACCTCGTAACCCATAGATGCCAGCTGTTCCTGGAAAGTGGTCATATCACGAATATTATTCAGTTTGCCAATCCGACCGTCATCGATCTTGTATGAGGTGAAATCACCCGGTACCAGGATCTCGGTCCCGTCGGGACTGAAAACCGGGTAGGTGGGCAGTTCGGTGGTAGTGATCGGAAGCAGTTCCGCATCTGCTCCATTCGGCCGTACCCGCCACAGCTCACCGGTGAGGGTTGTGGTACCGCTGATCCTGGCATATACGATCCACTCCCCATCGGGTGACCACGCCGGAGTCCAGTAGCTGACGGATTCAGAGGCACCCGAGGTTACATATGCCGGTTGAGCCGTCAGAGAAGTCTGCACCGAGATGTTGAATCCGGACGATGGGGAACCATCCATGTAGGCAAACCTGATGGGCGATGCATTATCGAAAGCCGGTGCACGCTGCTGAGCTCCCAATCCGGTAATGCTCTGCCTGTCTGTGTTGAAAGTATTGAGAAGATCCAGCTTGGTTTTGCCGTAGCCGATCAACCAGTACTGATCCGGATAGGTTGAAACAGAAGGGCCGGTGAAATCGAAGTTGGCAGAAGCGTAAAGGGCAATTGAAGTACTCGCATATCCTCCGACTGTATACAGTCCGAAAGCGGTACCTTCTGTGCCGGGACTGCTTCCGGTAAAAAGGATTCTGCCCGAAGCCAGGGCCTGTGTACTGTAAGACGAATCCTCACCTGATTCGAACAAACCGCATCCGGTGATTGAGAATGAAAAGAGTGCAGCCATCAGCAATGCGCCGGCTGAGCGGAATCTGGTAGGCATCTGATCCACCTTGTCTGTAATTGATAATCTCTTCCGGGCTCAACAGACCCGTCTGAATATTAGACTCATTATAATAGGTATAACATTTACCTGAATATACTACTTACGAGTATGAAGGAGTGCGCAATGGGGTAATATTGATGGAGGATGGATCTTGCGGAACCGCGACCAGGCAGGTCTGAAATGTCGCCAGAATCGATACGTCCGGGTGCAACACTTGAAGAACGCCTGGACGCCCTCTCCCGAACAGGAACTCTTTTCGAGACCCGGGACGACGATAGTGTATGCTGTTTTGCATGCGCCCACCGCTGCCTGATCCTTCCGGGTCACAGGGGTATCTGCAAGGTACGATTCAACGAAGGGGGCATCCTCCGCGTTCCGGGAGGCTATGTCAGTTCCATGCAGATGGATCCCATCGAGAAGAAACCCTTCTTCCACGTTCTGCCAGGTGCACTTGCGCTCTCCCTGGGGATGCTGGGATGCGATTATCACTGCTCCTTCTGCCAGAACTGGATGACAAGCCAGACTCTCAGGGATGACGCAGCGGGTGCACCGGTACAGGAAGTATCGGCGGATGAAATGGTCCGGGCAGCAGTTGAGAGGGGAGCACAGATTGTCACGAGCACCTACAACGAACCCCTCATCAGTGCGGAATGGTCGGTGGAGATCTTCCGGGAAGCTCGCAATGCCGGTCTGCTCACCGGCTATGTATCCAACGGAAACGCGACTCCTGAGGTACTCGAATATCTCGATCCGTACATCGACCTGTTCAAGGTCGATCTGAAGGCCTTTTCAGAGAAGACTTATCAACAGGTGGGGGGGCGCCTGCAGCCGGTTCTGGATACTATCGAGCGTCTTGTGGAACTCGGTAAATGGGTGGAAATCGTCACTCTTCTGCTGCCGGGAATCAACGACTCTGACAGCGAACTGGAAGAATTGTCTGCTTTCATCGCAGGTGTCTCCACCTCGATACCCTGGCATGTGACCGCTTATCATCCTGAATACAGGATGTCGACACCGGGTCCCACGCCTGTCTCCTCTCTGTTGAGGGCGACCGTGATCGGCAGGCAGGCCGGACTGATGTTCGTTTACGCAGGCAACCTTCCCGGTCTTGTAGGCAGGGAGGAGAGTACTTACTGTCCCGACTGCCGGGAACTTCTTGTCGAGAGGCGTGGTTTCCGGATTCTCTCAATCAATATGAATGGCTTGCTCTGCCCTGCATGCGGCAGAGAAATACCTGGCCGCTGGTCCTCGTAGATACTTGCATAAACAATAATAGTATGTGAACTTATGCAGGTTGATTTCCGACAGAAGCAATCATCATATGGAGTAAATGAATGAGCAATCCCCTGGCTGATCTGGGTCCACAGATCATATGGAGTTATTTCGACGAAATCCGCAGGATCCCCCGTCCCTCCAAACACGAGGAGAAAATCCAGGCCTGGATTAAAGAATGGGCCGACAAGCATGGATTCGAGACCGGCAGTGACAGGGTAGGCAACCTGGTAGTGCGCGTGCCGGCTACCGAGGGTCATGAATCGGCTGATACCGTTATCCTGCAGGGCCATGTGGATATGGTCCCAGAGAAAAATCGCGATGTGGAGTTTGATTTTCTCACCGATCCGATCAATGTAGTCAGGGATGGGGACTGGATCCTGGCAGAGGGTACGACGCTCGGAGCAGACAATGGAGTGGGCGTTGCAATGGCACTGGCTGCAGCCACAGATCAGCAGTGTGTGCACCCGCCCCTCGAACTCCTGTTTACAGTTGATGAAGAGACCGGCCTCACGGGAGCTACCGAGCTGGATAACACGCTTCTGCAGGGACAGCGACTCCTGAACCTCGACACCGAGGAGGACGGCGCGTTCTATATCGGCTGTGCCGGCGGTAACGACCTGCATATCCATTTCAAGGTAGAGAGGGAGAAATCGGAACTGCCCGAGCAGATCGAGCTGGCGGTCAAGGGCCTGCGCGGTGGTCATTCGGGAGTCGACATACATGAGAACCGCGCCAACGCGGTTAAACTGCTATTTCGTCTCATGAACGCTGCCGCGGACGCCGGTATAAAGTTCGACCTGGCTTCCTTTGAAGGGGGTTCCAAGCACAACGCCATTCCGAGGGAAGCATTCGCCTGCATCAGGGCATCCAGCGGTTCAATGGACATGTTCAGGGAGATCGCGGTTTCCCAGAAGGGGGAATTCGATGGTGAATTCGGCGCCATCGATCCTGACCTTGTCGTCGAGGTCAATGAAAGCGAGGTAGATGATCAGGTGTTCACGGCTGAGCTGAAAACCAGATTGATCGGTGCGATGATAGCTGCCCCGCACGGCGTTCTGGCCATGAGCAGAGATGTCCCCGGTCTGGTGGAAACCAGCAACAACGTAGCTGTGATTGTAATCGAGAATGAAATCGTCGAAATAACTACCAGTACCCGTTCGAGCGTGATGCCTGCACTTCGGGCTATGGTAGGCCAGATCCGTGCAGGATTTGAGCTTGCAGATGCTGATGTGGAAGACCTGGGCGGATACCCGGGCTGGACCCCGAATCCCGATTCAGCGCTGTTGAATACAGGCAGGAAGGTCTATCAGGACACTTTCGGAAACGAACCTGAAGTGAAGGCTATCCACGCAGGACTGGAGTGCGGGCTCATCGGTGAGAAATTCCCCGGAATGGATATGCTCAGCTTCGGACCCGAGATCCACAGCCCTCACGCTCCGGGAGAAAAGGTGCAGATCTCCTCTGTGGAGAAGTCGTGGAGGCTGTTGAAGGAATTCCTGAAGGAACTGGCCTGATCTCTACTCGGCCTTGTCTCCCAGGTCGCGGAAGAGATCGAGAAAACGGTCTTCGTACAATTCATAGAGACCCCAGCGATCCAGCTCTTCCTTGAGTTGAGGAGCTTTATTGCGATCCCTCGTGACCTGTTGAAAAAGCTGCTCTATCCGCCTCATCACGTAGTGGGGTACTTCCTCCTGGTCCACACTCTCCGGTAATTCTCCAATATCCTCTATCCCCTCGCCCTCTTCCTCTCTTTCGGTGAAAGCTGTGCGCATCCGCTCCTCGATCTGCGACATGACCTCGTCCATCTGTGTCACCGGATCGTCGAAACCGGATGTATCAATGCTGACATCGAGGAGAGTACTCAAGGTCCGTACGAGGGCCCTCGAACCGCGTGGATTTGGCAGACTGATCGCGTATTGGGGAATTGTAGCCAGCAGGCAGGCCGACTCGATACCCCTGCCGCCGGCTACACCCAGCAGAAGGCCGTTGAGCCCGCTTACGATACCCTGCGTGAGGATCTCTGTACCGTGCGGGGTGAGTGAGTCGCGGAGTTCTTCGTCGGTGGCTACGCCCAACACCCTGGTTTCTTCGGAATAACTTGTGGGGACGGCAAACGCGGCGCAGGTATAGACCCTCTTTACATCATAGCTTTCGGCGATATCGACTATCAGGTTTGTCAATTGAAGGGCCGCGGGACCCGACACCTGGGCTTCACTCAGAAAGAAGATCAGGTCGGGCGAGTAGGAGACGGAGAAGCTGTTGATGGGAACCTCCGGCAGCTTGGCGATCCCCTCTTCAACCAATATCGCCTCCGGCGTGAAATGCTGGCTCATATCGATCTCGCCGAATACCTCGGTTCCCAGTTCCCTGCGCAGATAGTCAACGGCCCCTACTCCAACGTTGCCCATCCCCGGCCATCCCGCCAGCAGAATGGGCCGATCTACCTGGATATCATGCTCAAGACGTACTTTCATCCCGGCTTCCGATTCGAGTTTGAGGTCCACCCTGTCTCCAGACTTCTTAATCCGTCCAATCAGTGATCTTCGGATCTTTTCCCGATCTGTACTCCAGGACACTAGTGCCCTGTCACGCGACAACCGCCGCATTCGAGCGGCGCCGATGTTTGTCACCTGACATGACACTAGTATTTACTTCTTTTATTGTTTACCGCAAGTAGTCCAAAAATTATTTCAGCGTCCCGTAACCCCCGATTGGAGGTATCCCGGCACGCTGAAGCTGCCTGTCCAGCCTCGGAATCTCCGTTTCGATCAATTGCTGGAGAATTCCCGCAGCTTCCTCGAATCTGATTCGCAGGAGTGTAAACCGTTCGTACTGATCATCTGTCGGACCGGCGATCGTTCCCTGTCGAACGCCGCTGCCGGTAAATGCTTCGACCAGGTTTCTGGTTCCACTGCTTACGTTGCTTGATATCTCGCGATTTGATTCATCCAGTTGTGTGATCAGTTCGCTGACCGCCTCGATCAGCCCGGACGGCGGGGAAGCTGCGTTCCTGAGCGCTTCCCTGGAGGTGTTTGCTCTGTTCCTGATCTCCTGAAGCTCGGATCCCCTGGCTGTCGACTTGTGATTCAGATCGTACACACCGAGCAGGAACAGCCATCTCCTCTGCTGATCGGCCGGCGAACCCGGATCGGCGGGATCGGGTCTCACCTCGATCGTTCCTGTGACGATCTCATCGCCTGCAGTCAGGCGGACCGTGTACATGCCTGCAAGCACATGAGGACCCCTGTCGGCCAGCTTCTGCTGCAGCCATGGTGTCAGGTTGGGATTGGGTTGCCTTTCCCTACTCACCCCTCCACCCGCGCCTGTTCCACCCGGTCTGCCCCGGCCTCCCCTGCGGGACCGCGGCAGAGCATCAAGACGCAGGTCCCATACAACCCTCTGCAGCCCCGCTTCGCCGGATCCCTGAAAAGTACGTACCACACGGCCTTCCGCGGTAACGATCTCCACCGATACAGGCTCCTCAATCCCTCTGCCCACCCAGTAATTGATCACGGCTCCGTCGGGTGGCTGTTCTGCCGCAAATTCACCCTGACCCCGGTAGCTCGTCGCTTTCCATTTCTGGTAGATAGTGGCGGGCCGAACCGACATTACGTAGAGTATCTGCTGCTTCAGGAATTGACTCATAGCCGAGAGGAAGGTGATATCATCCATCACCCAGATGCTGCGGCCGTGAGTACCTATCAGCAGATCGTTTTCTCTCGGATGTATTACCAGATCATCTATCGGTACGGTGGGCAGGTTGTTCTTGAACTGCATCCAGTTGGAACCGGCATCGAGAGATACGAAGAGAGCGTGTTCGGTTCCGACAAAGAGCAGATCTGGATTGGCGTGGTGTTCCCTGATAACATTCACCGATCCTTCATCGGGCAGCCCGTTTGTGATCGCCCTCCAGCTGCTGCCGAAGTCTTCTGTAACATAGACGAACGGCCTGAAATCGCCATCCCGATGCGCATCGAAAGTCGCGTAGGCCCTTCCCTGCTCAAAGTGGGAAGCGATCACCCGGCTGACATAAGTCTGGTCGGGCACTCCCGGCACGTTGCCGATAACGTTGTTCCAGCTTTTCCCGCCATTGCGACTCAGCTGAAGGTTGCCATCATCGGTGCCCACCCAGAGAAGGCCTTCCTGTACGGGTGATTCCGCGATTGTCGTGATTTCCCCGAAAGATCTTGTACCGTCGTGCCGGGAAAGGGTCTGGGGCCCGGGCACAACACCCATTATCTCCAGTGTATCCCTGTCAATCTGGCGGCTCAGATCTTCGGTACTGTACCAGCTGCTGCCGCCATTATCAGATATGAAGAGCCTGTTTCCGCCCAGGTAGATCCTGTTGTGATCGTGAGGTGAGATCAGTATCGGAGCGGTCCAGTCGAAGCGGTACCGTTCTTCTCCTTCCGGAGGGCTCGGCCTGATGCTTTCGCTGGCTCCGGTTTCAGGATCGAAGCGTATGATGTTGCCGCCCTGAGAATCGATGTAGACCCGCCTGTAATTCTCTGGATCGGGCTGTGCGTACATCCCGTCGCTGAATCCCGTCTGGCTCCAGTCATCGTTGATGATCCCGATGAAGCGGCGCGTGCGGGTCGGTCCCATCCACGAGTGATTGTCCTGCAGGCCCCCATACACCCGGTAGGGATCGCGCATGTCCACTCCGATCGCATAGAACTGGCCGATAGCGAAGTTATTGATCCTCTTCCACTTGATTCCGCGATCGTGCGAGACGTAGAGACCCGCATCGCCGCCGAGCAGAATGTATTCGGGATTCTCCGGGTCTATCCAGAGGGAATGGTGGTCTCCATGGACACCTACGTCATATGTTGGAGCAGAGGGTATTCCCCTGAAGTTCCGTCCTCCATCCTCCGATACGCTGGAACTGCTACCGAGCACGTACACCCTGTTCTCATCGGTGGGATCGATGAATATATGACTGTAATACATCGGGCGGGGATTCATCCGGTTCATGAACTCCCATGTCGTGCCCCCATCTTCAGTTCTGTAAGTACCCTGCCCTCCCCGATGCTCCACCGTGGCATTCAGGACCTGCGGATTGGTTTTCGATATAGCCAGGCCGATCCTGCCCTTGTCGCCTTCCGGCAATCCGCCGGCCAGAAGCGTCCAGGTACGTCCGCCATCTTCGCTCTTGTGTATACCGCTGCCCGGCCCACCGCCGATAAAGCCCCAGGTGCGTCTCCGCCGCTGATATGTGGCAGCGTAAAGGATGTCGGGATTGGATGGATCGATAACCATATCAACGGCACCCGTATCCTCATCTATATAAAGCACCTTGCTCCAGGTCTGGCCTCCATCAACAGATTTGAATACGCCACGTTCTGGATTGGCTTTCCACAGGTTGCCCAGGGCTGCCACGTACACGATGTCAGGATTCTCGGGATGCACGCGTATCCGTCCTATATGCCGTGTCTCCACAAGCCCGCAGTGATCCCACGTCTGGCCGCCATCTGTCGATTTCCACACTCCATTGCCATAGAGAGTGCTCTGCCTGTTGTTGGGTCCTCCCGTTCCCACGTACAACACATCGGGATCGGAGGGAGCGATAGCGATGTCCCCAACAGAGCTGTTTGGCAGGTCATCCCATAGAGGTGTCCATGTTGTACCGCCGTTGACCGACTTCCAGACCCCTCCACTTGCGGCTCCCACATATATGGTAAAAGGGTCTCCCGGAACAGCTTCCACATCGTGTACCCGTCCACCTGTTACCGCCGGCCCCAGTTCACGGAACTGGAAGCTGCTGATATCCTCCGGATCGATCGGACCTGTACTCTGCGACAGGACAGTCACCGGAACAATGATCATCGCAGCCATGGCCACGATTCCGCCTTTGATTATCGATCTCTTCATTTTCAGTTCACTGGTCAGTACTTTCCGAAACGCATGGTCAGATTGATCGAGTAACCCTCCAGATCAACCAGCGCTTCCTGTATCTGATCAGGGTTGAAGATCTGCGGAAGCATCTATCTGAGCACAATATCTCTGGGAAAGAGCAACCCGCTGCTTACTACTGTCTCTACATTGGAGCCGTCCAGATTGCACCTCTGAATCAGGTCGGTCGAATCATCGGTCCAGTAGATCTTGCCCGACGCAATGTCCAGAGAGATACCGGCTGGATTTGCGAGTCCGGTAACCAGGTCTTCTACATTCGAACCATCCAGATTGGCTCGCTGTATCTTGTTCCTGCCCCTGTCAGCCCAATACATCTTGTCTTCAGAGATATCCAGCACGATACCCACCGCCTGGCGAAGCCCGGAGATCACCAGATCTTCAACATTTGAGCCGTCCAGGTTTGCCCGCTGTATCAGATCTATACCGGTATCGGCCCAGTACACCTTCTCCCTCAAAATATCCAGCGCGATACCCCTCAATTTGGATCCCGTCGCAGCCGTATAGAGATCTTCGATGTTGCTGCCGTCGATATTGGCACGTTGTATTTTCAGGGTATTGTACGCGCACCAGTATATTTTTCCGCCCGCCGGATCGAGCGCGATACCCCAGGCCTGAATACCGGTAACCATATCCTCGATGTTTGAACCATTGAGATTGGAGCGCCGGATCACTCTGGCACGGACATCTGACCAGTACATCTTGCCGGCACCGATATCGATTGCAACACCCCTGGGATTCCTCTGACCGGTGACCAGAACCTCCATGTTGGAGCCGTCGAGGTTGGCTCGTTTTATGTTATCGTCCGACGAATCGGTCCAGTACATCTTGGTTACGTTAAGAAAGATGTCGATTGAGTTCTGAAGCCAGATCGCAGGACTGTATTGAAAGATACTTTCGGCTACTCCCCTGCCGCTGTAACCGGCCAGAGGACCGGTGCCACTGGTGATGTCGTATTTAACGTAGAGCCGTCTTGCCCATTTGTTGGAGATCTGGATTTCTTCCACGATACCGCCGGTAACATTCCCGTACAGCCATCCCGTCGTTCCATTGCCCTGGTGACGCACCCTGACCTGGATGGTGCCATCAGCGGCACCAGCAATGCTCTGGAACTGATGCGGATACGTGGAAATGATCACGCCATCCGGTTCCAGGTCCGTATAACCGGTCCAGTCCCATGCGAAGTTGTACTGTGTTATCAGCTGCCACACACCCTGTACCAGTTCGCTGGCGGTGGAGCGACTGCTTACACCTCCAATCCAGCCGCCGCCTGCGTTGTACTCATCCTGCCAGTTCACCTGAATGATTATCTGAGGGGCATCGAGTTCGAAAACCCACACGCTCTGTCCGCCGACCTGTCCGAAGAATCCTTCATCAACCTCTCTGCGAGATGGTTCGGTCGGCGATAATAATTCACAACCCGACAGAAATTGAAGAACCAGGATTATGAAAACCAGCGGGATCCGTTTACAAGGCATCGTGACACCTATGTGAAATAAGGTTGAGATAATACTCAAACGTTGCCCTGGACGTTCCATAACAAGCTAAGGCAAAATCAATGTTGCCACAACTCCGGCGTGGTCTGACGGCCACAAACCCGACGATGTGATATCCGATGGAGAAGCACCCGTCAGTACCGCATCAACCACTTTGAAATCATCGATAAAGAGAATAAGATCGATTCTAAGATCCAGAATAGAACTCGTATTAAGCAGGCTTAAGAGCTGACAACATGTCAATCCGAGGTCATGCGGGTTGGCTTCGATCCAGGCATCCTCGAATCCTGCGCCAGTCAGGATCTCGTATGTATCGGTAGTACTTCCATCGGCATCGGAGTTGAAATCGCCAACAAGGATAACGGGAAGATCGGTAGTGCTGAGCTGCTCCAGCAGCTCGATCGCCTGGTTTTCCTGTACTGCAGGGCTGATGTCAGCTGATTCCAGGTGGGTTGACACAAATCGGAACGTCTTGCCATCTAACTCTACATCGACAGATACCCACCCGCGGAAAAGCGTTAACTCAGTTGATCCAGGGTAGTTAGCTGCATTCGTGGCATACCTTGCGCCCTGTGCATTTGATACCGAGAGATCACTTCGTGCGAGAATGACATCATGGTCGGTCAACCGGATATCATCGAAAGTATCGGGACCCGTAGCCATCGGCACTTCAATGTCGAAATTGATGACAGATGCCACTGAAGTATAGTCGAGTCTTCGATCTGCCAGCTGTGCCAGCAGAGAATCGATATAGCTGGCGATAATATCGGTTGCTGGAACTGCACCACCAACCGCAGTATCGCCAGGGGATTGCAGTCGAATAAGAGAAACTTCCTGCAATCCGATCAAGTCTGGTTCTTTTTCGGCAATTTCATCGGCCAGCGCCTGAACTCTTTCAGAGAACAGGGTGGACTGGATTTCCGCCCATACTGCTGCAACCACGACCGGGATCTCCTCCGGCGTTTCTATCGACATGATCGTATCGAGGTCCGCCCCGACGTAGATATTCCTCGTCATGACGCATATCTCAACGTCAGATTCCGGTTTATCTGATTCGAAGATACCGCAACTGGAAAACAGGAACGTGAGCACCAGAAAGGAAATAAGCAGTACTGATTTCACAATGGTCATTATTTATTGAGTCCGGGGCGATACAGTTCACCTGTGCGCAGCTCTTCCTCAACAGTCTGCTGGGTGGTCATCTCCAGCACAATAGTAACATCATCCAGAACACCTGTGTCGAGTCTGCCTATCAGGCCATCTATAATTTCTCCATCCCTTGCCTCCAGTATCTCCTTAAGGGCCGCAGCGGTAAGCAGTCTTCCCTTGAGCAATTCGTCATCTATATTTCCGGCAAAGGTTTTCAATCCCTCCACTGAGGCGAATCTTGCCTCGATCCCCTCCTCGATCGGGTAATCGCGAAGATCCATGCCAACTCCCTTTCCCCTGATTCTTGAGTAAACATCAAGTATGCGTAACCTGTGTCACATCATCTCAGTTTAGCCGAGCGCGCAGGATTGATAAAGAGAATCGCGTATTTACGGAACGGTGCACTAAGACCTTATGGAACGACCGGTTCCCAGGTTGCAGGTGTTCGCGTGTCAGTTCTCATCCTCGTTAATTTTCTTGTCTGCCACCTCATCGCTCTCCAGCGGAGCAAGAGTCTGGCGGTCGAAAGCTGTCAGGCCCCCCAGAGCTCCCAGACCCATCGTCTCGACCGCACTGGAAGGAACGATGATCATCGATCCCTTCTGCCTGAGGCCCTCGTAGACCATGTTCATCGCCCTCAGGTGCAGCGCGACAGGGTTATCCTTGTAATGTTCAGAGGCCGCAGCAAACTTCTCTGCGATCTCGGTTTCGGCCGTACCCAGAATGATGCGGCTCTGGCGTTCTCTTTCAGCCTGTGCCTGCCTCGACATGGCGTCTTCCAGACCCTTCGGAATGATTATGTCACGGATCTCCACCGCCTGAGTTGTAATACCCCATGCATTTGTCTTTTCATCGAGCACGTTCTGGATCTCCTCACCAAGTCTGTCCCTCTGTGAGAGCAGATCAGCCAGGTCGTGCTTGCCGATGGCATTCCGCAATGCCGTCTGGGCTGAAAGGACGACTGCATCCTTGAACTTCTCGACCTCCAGAACCGCCTTCTGCGCTTCCCATACCATCCAGAAGGCGATCGCATCAACGCTGACCGGCACAGTATCTTTCGTCAGGGTTGTTTCTGCACTGAAGTCGCTCACCCGGATACGCTGGTCGACGAACTCAGCGACTTTGTCTATGACAGGCATCAGAACAAAGAGCCCCGACTTGCGCAGTCCTTTGAACTTGCCGAAGCGAAGCACTACTGCCTTCTCCCACTGGTAGGCGATCTGAATCGAAGGAGCCAGCAGCATGGCCAGAACGATGGTGATCAGGATTATTCCGCTGTCGGGACGGAGATGCAGATATGCGATAAGACCATCCAGAGTACCGAGGGCTATCGCAGCCTCCCATACCTGAAACACCCGCAGCAGCAATGGGAAGACGACCGCCGAGCCGAGACAGATAGCCACCGCGTAGTAACTGAATTCGTTCAGTCTGAGATGAACCGCAAGACCAATCACGAAGATAATCAGCAGTATCATCACGTTGATCGGTGCGAAGCGAAAATCTGCCCTCAATGTCGTTGCGAATATATCTGGTGAAAATCCCTTGAGGTTTTTTGTGATCTGATCCTGTATTTGTGTCTGGCTCATGATGACGCCTCCTGACTCTTTTGCAGAGCATCCACGATCTCACCGGTAGAGAATCCGTATGAGGATGCTCTGGCAAGCATCTCTGTGATGATCTGATCGAGCATCCGCTGCTTCTCGACCCGATCGATTTCAGGCCTCTTAAGACTGATGTATGTTCCCGATCCCTGCTGGGTTTCGAGCACACCTTCGATTTCAAGTTCCCGGTAGGCACGTATGACTGTATTGGGATTGATTGCCAGATCTACGGCCAGCTGGCGAACGGTCGGCAACTGCTGTCCTGCTTCGAAACTGCCTCCGGCGATTGCAAACCTGATCTGCTCGATAATCTGGCGGTAGATCGGGATTCCGCTTTTTGTATCGATGGAAAAATTCACCATCGCCTCTGAGGTTTGAGTGTGATGAACCATATTGTATTATTGTTATAGTATATTAATACAATAATACAATTGATGCGTCAACAATCAATCGGGAGGAAAAAGAAAAAGACCGCAATCAGCTTTGTGACTGCGGCCATTCTGTAGTAACTGGCGGGAGCGACGAGACTCGAACTCGCGACCTCCGGCGTGACAGGCCGGCGTTCTAACCAAACTGAACTACGCCCCCGGGGTCTATATAGAAAACGCCTGAAGGTCCCAGCCGTCAACGGCAAAGAGGGCTGTGTATTCCCCCGAAAATGTCTGCCGGCTCTGCAGGGATTACTTTTGCTCCTGCAGCTTTCCCCTTTTTATCGACAATAATAATCTTGGGAGATACGGGGTGGAATTCATACCGGTTAAATATCCACCTGTTTGACAGTTAAAGTTCGGCTCTGATAGTTTGGTTGATGAAGCACGTACCGAACCGGAATCGGCAGACATGCTGATCAACGACGGCATACGTATCATTGCAGAAAAGATGAGCCGGAAGATCATAAGGTATTACAGGTAGGAACAGGTTCCTTTCTGCCGGTTACGATGAGACATTGAAGGAGCAGAACATCATGGAACATCCAGCATATGGATTAACCAGAGAGCTGCCCGACCTCTCCTACGAAGAAGCGGTCGAGCGAGTAACCGAGACACTTGCAGGTGAGGGTTTCGGCATCCTTACCGAGATAGATGTGAAGGCGACCCTGAAGAAGAAACTGGACATCGATTTCCGCAAGTATGTCATCCTGGGTGCGTGCAGTCCTCCACTCGCCCATCAGGCTCTGTCGGCAGAACTTCTTATCGGATTGCTGCTGCCCTGCAATGTAGTGGTGGCGGAACGGGATGAGGGCGGGAGCATAATCTCTGCAATCAATCCCGTAGAGATCTTCGGTCTCGTAAAGAAGCCCGAAGTGGAACCGCTTGCCGAAGAGGTTGCCTCGAAACTTCAGAGGGCTATCGATCAGGTTCGCTGACGGTTCGCCAAGACCTCGTGATTACGTAACTGGCCCGGCCCGGAACAACCAAAGCCCAGTCCCTCCGGTTTCTTGAAGAAGTTACGGAGAATCGAAGATATGGTTTCCTCCTCCCGATAAGTTGTCTGGCAGTCGATAACCGACTCGATTACACTGGCAAAGAATCAGGCTGTAAAATCCCGGACTCACCGACCTGAATCAGGAGCTCTGGTTATGAAAAGAATCCCTGCCGTTATCGCGATAATCTGTCTTGATCTGTTAATTTCAGGCCCGAAAACAGTGCTCCAGGCCCAGCAAACCGGGGATAGTCAACTGACAGGAATCAGTCCGGTATTTTTCGAGGGCATGAGCTACCGTTACATTGGTCCCTCACGGGGCGGACGGGTAACTGCTGTAGCAGGAACAGCTTCACAACCTTCTACCTTCTATATGGGATCTGCAGGAGGAGGAGTCTGGAAAACCACAGATTACGGTCAGAGCTGGAATAATATCACCGACGGATATCTGGAAACCGGCTCGATCGGAGCGATCAGGGTATCCCGGACAAACCCCGATATCATCTATGTCGGGACAGGCTCCGATGGCATCCGCAGCAACGTTATTACGGGGCGTGGAGTATACAAATCGACCAATGCCGGCAGGAGCTGGGAGTTCATCGGTCTCAGGAACGTCGGACAGATAGGCGCTGTATTGATCCACCCAGCCAATCCGGATCTGGTTTACATTGCCGCTATCGGTTCTGCATTCGGTCCCAATCCCGACCGTGGCGTCTACAGGAGCAGTGATGGTGGTCAGACCTGGGAGAATGTCTTATTCCTCACGGATCGGACCGGGGCGGTCGATCTGGAGTTCTGTCCGGCAGATCCGAACATTATCTATGCATCGATGTGGCGCGGTGAGCGCAAGCCGTGGACGATAATCAGCGGCGGCGCCGAAGACGGATTATTCCGGTCAACCGACGGCGGCGATACATGGCAGAAAATAACTGCCGGAGTGCCGCAGGGACTGTTCGGCAAGAGCGACCTTGCGGTCTCAGCGGCCGATCCCGATCGCGTTTACGCTTTAATTGAGGCTTCTGAGGGAGATGGAGGTGTATATCGTTCCGATGATCGGGGAGAGACATTTCGACAGGTTTCCTCACAGAGAAGCCTGCTGACACGTCCATTCTACTACTGCAACATCGACGCCGATCCCAACAATGCGGATCTTCTCTATGTGAACGCAACGGGGTACTACATATCGACAGACGCCGGTGTAACATGGCGCAGCGGCCGCACCCCTCACGGTGACAACCACGACATGTGGATCAATCCTGACGATTCCAACATCTTTATCCAGTCGAACGACGGCGGAGCCAATGTAACACGGGACGGAGGCCGTACCTGGTCCACACAGAATAACCAGCCGACAGCTGAACTGTACCAGGTGAACGTGGATGATCAGTTCCCCTACTGGGTGTACGCCGGCCAGCAGGACAACAGCACGATCATGGTACCGAGCGCACCCCCCTGGTCTTCGGCAATCGGACCGACCGGTTTCTGGCGGGCAGTTGGAGGGAGCGAAACAGGTCCGGCGGTTCCAAAGCCCGGAGACCACAACATCGTCTATTCAGGCAACAAGGGTCGCTTCGGGCGCTACAACAAGATCACTGGTCAGGAGCAGCAGTACTATGTTGGCGCAGCCAACATGTACGGCCACAACCCGCGCGATCTGAAATACCGGTTTCAGCGTGTATCCCCCATCCACGTTTCACCTCACAACCCAAACGTGATCTACCACGCTTCACAGTACCTGCACAGGACTACCGACGAGGGCGTAACGTGGGAAACGATCTCTCCCGACCTGACGGCGTTCGAGCCTGACAAGCAGGTCATCTCCGGATCGCCCATCACCAGGGATATTACCGGTGAAGAGTTCTACAGCACGATCTACGCAGTGCAGGAATCCCCCCTGGTGGAAGGCCTGATCTGGGTGGGTGCAAATGACGGTCCGATCCATATCACACGGGATGGAGGAGAAAACTGGGAGAACATAACCCCACCCGATCTGCCTCCTGGTGGGCGCGTGCAGACCGTGGAACCCTCTCCCCACAGGCCCAACAAGGCGTACGTGGCTGTTTTGCGATATCAACTGAACGACTGGCAGCCATACATCTACCGCACCGATGACTACGGGAAGAGCTGGACGCGATTGACGACAGGCAGCAACGGCATTCCCGGCGACAGTCCGACACGTGTGGTGCGCGAGGATCCCGACAGGGAGGGTCTGCTCTATGCAGGCACAGAGTTCGGGATGTACATCTCATTTGACGATGGTGCCAGCTGGCAGTCCTTTCAGATGAACCTGCCCGCAACGCCGGTAACCGATATCAAGGTTTACCGCAAGGACCTGGTACTCTCGACCATGGGCCGTTCTTTCTGGATCATGGACAACGTAACGCGCCTGCACCAGATCGACGATGCGGTGCTGACAAGTTCCTGCTACCTGTTCGAACCGAATGATACTTACAGGATGCAGGGTGGTCGTGGAAGGGGCCGTTCATCCGGAGGTCCTCAATACCCGCAATCAGGAGCAGTCATCGATTACTATCTCGCGGAGGAACCGGCTGGAGAAGTACGGCTGGAAATATTTGATCAAAACGGAACGCTGATCCGCGGTTTCTCCAGCGAGGGGCCGGGTGAAATGCCTGTTGGACCGGAGGAACTCGACGTAACCGAGTTCAACCTGGAATGGTTCGGCACACAACGACTGCAGAAATCGGCCGGAATGCATCGGTTCATCTGGGATATAAGACACGCCGGCCCCT
>VAPC010743058.1_pt1 | contig 23853 bp, 26 predicted proteins | sample 3395121 | NCBI WGS metagenome assembly VAPC01 (sample SAMN08290434, study PRJNA428436) | hydrothermal vent metagenome | isolation source: Deep-sea hydrothermal vent chimney | place: Indian Ocean: Southwest Indian Ridge | depth 1711 m m
CTGTCGGATGAGGAAATCGCCCGTCTGGAACAGGCCGTTCAATTGGTGTATGGTAGCATTTCTTGATGATTTTCGATTTAGCATCGGCTTCCGGATTTCGCTTTGACGGTTGTGTACAACCAGCAGGATGAGTACCGGTCAATCTTATTCGTTCAGTCCTATTTGACGATCTCCACGGTGTCGCGCCAGTAGCGAACCCTGCCCAGGCTCAAGAAGATCGCAGAGGCTCTGAATGCGGATATCGAAATCAGGCTGATTGCCAAGGGTAATAACACCAAGCGATAAGAGACGGATATGTGTGCCCTTGACAATCGCTCTCATAGAACGTTCCACCCAGAATGTATACATATACTGAAAATAGTTGAATTTAGCCAATTTGCTCGTAAACGCTTATTCCGTGTAGATAGATTGTATATCGTTGGCGAGTAACAGGTATTTCGAACGAATGAGTGTGTCAGCCCTCTTCATCCTCGGACGTCACTCGCTTGATGAGTTCGGTGCATTCCCGCAGAAGTACAGGTATATCGGTTTCTACGATTGCCCAAACCAGAGCGTCATCGACTGTCGGGTATTCATGGGTCAACTGATTACGAAAGTCGACGATTCGGCGTGCCCGGGTGATCGTCTCGAACGTATCAGGTACAACGCGAGCGAGTGCTGCTAATGCTTCACCTATGATGATGAATTCGCGTTCAACTGATGAGCGAACGAGACGATTATTCTGATATGCCGATAGATCGAGATCAATAACAGCATTGCTGATTGCGTTACAGGCTTCGATGATATCGGCTAAGTAAGCCCGCTGGTCACGCGGCATAGAGCAACTGCTTTGTGCGTTCGATGTTGTGGGCAATGTAGGGATTTTTCACCGCTCCGACCATTACGAGATCAATTTCCTGACCCAATAATGCTCGTAACTCGTCGAGTAGACCGAAATAAGCATCGACTCGTGCATACAGCTCCATGGGTGCGAACTCAACAAGCAGGTCCAAATCGCTCTCGTCAGGACTGAAGTCGTCGCGGAGTGCCGAACCAAACGCCTCAAGACACGTAACTCCGAAACGTGCACATACTTCAGCTATCGCTTCGCTTTTGGTTTCGAGAACACTGACCATAACTAACCTCCTTGCCTATGGCATATAATACGCATGATACCGAGAACGGTGCAAGGGGTCGCATTACCTCACTTAAAATCTACTCGAAATACTATCGTGGGGTATTGTCAGATGTTGTGTTCTGAACCCCATCAGGCGGCAATCCTCTTCTGCATGATTCCGTCCTCGAACACGTAGCCCTCCAGGACCTTACCCACCAGTTTTGGCGCATTTAGACGACGCCACTTTCTCTCAGCGGCCTGGACGAGTTTAAAGACCATCGTCAGGCATGCCGTCCTGCTTCCCGATCCCTTTGTCTTATGGTGCCGGTGCCGCACGGTAGCGAAGGTCGACTCGATCGGATTCGTCCTCCTCAGGTGGATCCAGTGCTCGGCCGGGAAATCCCCAGTCCTCGACTGTCCACTGAACCGGGATTCGAATCCTGCACGCCCGTATGGCGCGAATGCGGGCGATTGAAAACGGATTTTCCCTTGTGCGTCCAACCGGAAGCGGAATCTTGCTGGTCACCGACCCGCTGGGTCGAACCTTGGCCTGGCAAGACACGGATAGGCCCGGCACCCATGTTCTGGTTGCGAACGTACCGACTACGCGCGTCGTAACCTTGTACAGCCGTGTTGGCGATCTTTTTTCCTGGCTCTGCGCATTCGGTTTCGGGCTGGCGATGATCCTGCTGCTGGTAAATCGTCGCCATGATCACAGCACCATGGGCTCACACTTGCTCAGGTTGCCCTGAAACTCAAAGCCAGCTCGCGTAATTCCTATGCCCGTTATGAGCAGGGACGTGTCATGCCCACGGTAGAAAAGCTGGCCGAATTGCTAACAGCAGTTTCTGGCACCGATCTTATAATTCGGCAAAGCGAGGCGAGTCAGCGTCCTGTCGAGGTGCTGGAATAAAACCCTGGCGTTCCATGCCAAGCTCTGGCAAATTTCAACCTTCAAAATGAACATTATTCAGGCCTAACAAGAGAACGGTCAACGATGGAAGAAACTCTGAAAATCGGAATCCCTCTTTTACTGCCGGATGTCGAAACCGAGCGCGACCAGTGTGTGGAGCGCCTGCTGGAACGAATGAAAAGCCGCAGGGATATCGCGAAGGTTCACATCGACCGGCACAATGATCAGGTGACGTTGTGCATTCATTATGACCCGCAGCAGGTAACGCTGGCACAACTGGAGCGCTGGGCCAGGGAGGCCGGCGCGGAGATTCACGACCGGTACCGCCATGAGTCGGTCCGAATCACGAACATGGATTGCGCTGATTGTGCCTCCAGCATCCAGCACATCCTGGGCAGAGTCGAGGGAATTCTGGTTATCTCCGTGAATTACGCCGCCGAAATGATGCGGTTCGAGTACGACAGCACTGTCATTCAGAGGGATGAGATTGTCCGGCACGTACGTTCACTGGGGTATGAGATAGAGAAAGAAGAGAAAAAGGGCTGGATCCGGCAGAATTGGGAGCTGATTCTGGCCCTGCTTTCCGGATTTTTCCTGGCCGCTGGATTCTTCGGGGGCAGGCTGTTTGGCCTGCCCCAGGCCGGTAGCACTGTCTTATACATTTTCGCTTACTTAGCCGGTGGCTACGACGCCACACGCCACGGGATCAAGGCTGCTGTAAAATTCAGGTTCGATATCGACTTCCTGATGGTAGTGGCCGCCGTTGGCGCAGCGATCCTGGGTGCCTGGGCCGAGGGAGCACTGCTGCTATTTCTCTTCAGCATCGGCCACTCGATGGAACACTATGCCATGGGCCGGGCCCGGAGAGCGATCCAGGCACTGGGCAACATTACGCCGAAGACAGCCCGGGTTCGTCGCGACGGCCACGAAATAGAGCTGTCGGTAGCTGAGTTAGTCCGCGGCGATGTTGTCATTATTCGTCCCGGAGAACGGATACCCATTGACGGTGCGGTGACCGAAGGGCGCTCCTCGGCGGATCAGAGTCCCATCACGGGTGAGAGCCTGCCCGTGGATAAGGAACCGGGCGATTGTGTCTTCGCCGGCACAATCAACGGCGATGGTTCACTAACGATTGATGTAACCAAGCTCGCGAGTGACACTACCCTTGCGCGCGTCATCCAGATGGTTGAAGAGGCTCAAACGCAGAAATCGCCCACCCAGCAGCTCACGGAAAGGTTTGAACGTGCTTTTGTACCACTGGTTCTCATTGGTGTGTTGATTGTTATCTTCGTTCCGCCTTTAGCGGGATTCCTGAGTTTCGATGACGCCTTTCTCCGTGCCATGACAATACTGGTCGCAGCTTCGCCTTGTGCGCTTGCTATCGCAACGCCGGCAGCGATCCTTTCCGGCGTAGCACAGGCCGCTCGCAATGGTGTCCTGGTCAAGGGCGGCATGCATCTGGAGAACCTTGGCCGCCTGGATGCAATTGCCTTCGACAAAACCGGCACGATCACGTCCGGCAGACTGGAAGTGGTGGACATTGTCACGCTCAACGAAACGGACGAGAGAGAGCTGCTGCGAATTGCCGCAGCCGTGGAGAGTCATTCCGGGCATCCAATAGCGCAGGCGGTGACAGAGTTGGCCGAAAAACGTAACATCAACCTTCCAGAGGCAGACGAATTACAGTCCTTCACCGGCAGGGGCGTTATTGCCAGCGTTAATGGAAAGGTTGTGAAGATCGGCAACCTGAAGCTTTTTAATGAAACGGATGAGAGTGAGGTGCCCGCCGGAATTGCTTCAAAGGTAGCTGCCCTCGAAGCTGCCGGCGAGACCACCATGCTGGTATCAGCCGACGACCGGTTCCTCGGTATCCTGGGTTTCGCGGACCGGCCCCGACCGGAAGCCAAACCGACCCTGGCACGACTGAAGACCCTCGGTATTAAAAACACAATCATGATCACAGGGGATAATGAGCGGGTGGCCGCAGCCATTGCCAAAGACGTGGATCTCACTGAATACCAGGCAGAACTCCTTCCTGACGACAAAGTAGTCGCTGTCCGCAAGCTGATAGAAATGTATGGCAATGTCGCAATGGTGGGTGACGGTGTAAATGATGCTCCCGCCATGGCTGCTTCAACCGTTGGCATAGCCATGGGTAGTGCCGGCACCGATGTTGCCCTTGAAACCGCTGATGTAGCACTCATGGCTGACGATCTATCCAAGCTGGTGTTTGCTGTGGCTCTCAGTCGACAAGCCCGCAACATCATCCGGCAGAACCTGATAATCTCACTGGGTGTCATCGTCCTCCTGGTTCCGGCCGCACTGTTCGGTATTGCCAGCATCAGCAGTGCGATCATTTTCCACGAGGGCAGTACGCTGGCAGTGGTCGCCAACGCGCTGCGCCTGCTGAAGTTCAGAATAAGTCCGGCGTAAAGCTGCGAATCAATCTCCCCTGATCACCTGAACCCGTGTGAATGAATTCCGGTGTTAGAAGGGGTTGTTCCCCCGAAAACCTTCGTCCTCTTTTAATCGTATCAAGTTACATGTACTTTATTCTTTCTGTTTCAAGCTCCTTTTTGCCTTCATGACAGGAGCAGTGCCAGTGATCACACTCGCAGGAGACATCCGTTTTGCGTTCCGCCAGATGCGGAAGAGCCCCGGTCTCGCCACCGCCATCATATTATGTCTCGGTCTGGGTATCGGGGCGAACACCGCCATCTTCGACATTTCCCGTGCCATGCTCGTTCCCCGATCGGAGATACGCGATCCGGAACGGATCGTGCGGATCTATACCCGATGGCAGAGTGAGGAGCAGTTTGCGGACTACTCATCGTTCTCCTGGCCCGACTACCTTGATATACGGGATCGGACATAACCTGCTGCGAACCTGGGTCGTGGAGGATACGAGAATTTGCGAAGGAGAAGTGAATTACGACCTTGCGGACGAACGGAGAATAACTCTTCCATTCCTGAACGTATTCGACATGGAAGGTGAAAAGATCCGAGAATACAGAATCTATATGGATCCCACTCCTTTAGCGGCGGAGTGAAACTATACTGACGGCGATCGAATACCGGTGTAATTGCGGAATGGTGTACTTGGGTAAAGGCAGATCATTGATTCAACCTTCGACCCTGTGCTGAACCTCAACTCCTTTTTGAGCAAGCCTCTCGATCATGCATTCAAAGCGCTCTCCGATGAAGAGTTGCTCCGGGAAGAACACACCTTTCTCCGGCAGCTCATCACCTGCGATCATGCGGGCAGCGAGCACCGCGGGGAAACCTGTGGTGCGTGCCATGGCGGTGTAACCGGTCTCGACGTCGAAGTAATCGACCAGTTCGAAAATGTGTCTCTGTTCTTTTCCATCCCTGATGCCTTCCACTATAATACGCATCACGAGGATGTCGCCTTCCGGGCCGAGCTGCAGTTTTTCGCCGAGCAGTTCTATCAACACGTTTCGCGGTGATATCTTCAGCCCGTCGACGTCGATCGGGTGGTCGTCCAGCAGACCGCACTCCTTCAAAGCCTTCATGCACGCCACATGGCCGGGGTATCGCAGGGTTTTCTCAAAGAGAGTATTCTCAATATTAACGCCTGCTGTCAATGAAAGTGAGGCCAGGCCATCGGTAAAGAAGCCCTCGAGTACTCCGACGGGTTCGGGGAATGATATCTCCTCGAGACCTGAGAGGGGTTCGACTATAACCGGTTTTCCTCCCTCTATAATGGTTGCAGGACGCAGATATGCATTGAAGACACTCTCGAGCAGATAGACTGTCTGGTAAAAGAGGGGCGGTTCTTTCCTGACAGGAATGCCGCCTACATAGATATACCCGTTACGGGTCTCATCCAGCCACTCGATACCCTGACCGACACAGACATTGCTTATTCCCGGCGCCACTCCCATACCGGGCAGGATCAGACAGCCGGCCTCGATTGCCCGGTCGTGTAATGCGATTCGCTCCTCAGGAGCCTCACCGACAAGGTCGATAAAGGAAACACGTGCATCGATGGCGGCCAGGATGGCAGGATAGCTCAGGCTGTGTGGAAGAGCTCCGATCACGGCAACGTGGCCTTCAAGGGCGGTGGCGGCTTTCGCCGGGTCGCAGATGTCCACGACCTGAGTGTTCAACCTCTCACTGGCGATAACATTGGCAGCATCTTCCAGTGCTGTGCTGCTCGAATCATAGAGTGAGACAGCTGTATCGCTATCGTTATTGAGCAGTTCCTTCGCGATCACCCTGCCCATTTGTCCGGCACCCAGGACTGCGTACTTTTCCATTACAATCCCCTTTGAGTGATTCCAACAAGTATGTAAATGACCGAAACAACGGCTGCCACTGCCAGTGTATAGGGCAGCTGGGTCTTCACGTGATCTATGTGATCGCAGGCACTCCCCAGTGATGAGAGAACAGTTGTGTCGGAGAGAGGCGAGCAGTGATCGCCGAAAACACCTCCACCTGCAACGGCTGCGAATGAGGCATATACCAGGGTACCCACTTCCTGGCCTGCGAACTGGTAGGCAAGGGGCAGGGCGATCGGGATCATGATGGCATAGGTACCCCAGGATGTCCCGGTAGCGAAACTGATGAAGCTGCTGGTCAGGAATAGAAGCAGGGGCAACAGGGCGGGAGACATCCATTCCCGGGTGCTGTTGATGACGAACCCGGCTGTTCCCATCTCACGGCTGACAGTATTGATACAGTATGCGAGTGCCAGGATGATGACTGCGGGCATTACCCCTTTCATCCCGGCATATACCGTTTTCATGATACCGGCAAGATCATCGACTCTCTGGATCCACATCGTGATTCCAAGCACGGTACAGGCGAGCATGAATGCCTCAAGAACACTGGCCCTGCCGGTCAGCATGAAGGTTGATATATTCACAGTGATGATCAGGAACACAGGCAGCAGGAAATTCAGGAAGATACCGGGATTGGGTGAGCTGGATGCCTCCAGCTGAGTCAGCTCCTTCCCCATCATGGGTACAGCTCCGTCGCGAAGCACTTTGCCGGTCCGGAGTGTCCGCTCTTCGGCCCTCCTCATGGGACCGAAGTCGGGTATGAGCTGGAGTACAATAAGGAGTACCATGATGATCGCAAGGAAGGCGTAAAAATTAAATGGTACGCTGTGGAGGAAGAGTTTCATGGCTTCCTCCCTGCTCTCGATGCCCGCATGACCGACCGCCAGGCCGCTCAGATATGCAGCCCATCCTGTGATCGGGATAACTACGACCAGCGGGGCAGAAGTCGAGTCGCATATATATGCCAGTTTCTCCCGCGAGATCCGGTGACGATCTGTGAGGTCTCTCATCACGGGCCCGACGAATAATGGGCTGAAATAATCGCTGAAAAAGATGAACAGGCCCATTCCCCAGCCCAGAACTCCTACCCTTCTCCGGTTTATCGCCCATCTCTGGGCCCGGTCCGAGAACATGATTACGGCTCCGCTTCGCTGGAAGAAGGCGATCAGGATTCCGATGCTGAACTCGATGGAGCAGATCCAGATGAAATCCTCGTTGCCGAGTGCCCTGGTTATGAGAGCCGGGAATCCCTGGATGCCCTGACCCATCAGGATGACACCTGCAACACAGGCCAGGGCGAGACTGATGACGGCATCTCGTGTGATGAAAGCAAGGACTACTGCCAGAAGGGCGGGGATTATCGAGATCCAACCAGGTTCCATATATTCATTCCGTTCTGAAGATGCCTGTGATACATGTAATTGACACAGGAATTGAACTGGTGGACCGCAGTATATTGGTGGTGTCCTTTTCCATCAAATTCAAACCTCTTTACGAATGAATGTGGAGATGCCTTGATGACGGGGTTCAGACACGTATTTAAAATAGTTGTGAGCCTGTCTTTTCTGCCGGCGATTCTTGCCGCTTCTTCGTGTACACCTTCCTCCAATGATGCGGTAAAACAGTGGAATCTTGTGAAATTACGAATCTCGGAAAAGAGTGTTATCGAAGAGATCGAACAGGACAGTACCGCGATGTCGCTGGTCAGGCAGATAAGGTCACTCGATTACAGGTTCGTATCGAACATAGAGTTCGGATTCCTCTGGGTTATCGTGGATGATGATGATCTGAGATCTCTTCACGATCGGGGATATGACCTCGATGAGGTAATGAGAGAGGGCGAGAGGGAGTTATTCAAAAGAATGGTATGGGGGCCCCGGATGGAGCTCCCCGATGGATACCATACATATGGCGAGGTCATTGATGAATTGAGGAGCTTTCAGCTCAGGTTTCCCGAGATTGCTCATCTGGAATCAATAGGAAGGACACAGGGTTTCGGGAAAGAGATATTCGCACTCAAGATCTCTGATAATGCGGCGATCCGGGAGGATGAGCCCAGGATACTTTTCTCGGCGGCGATCCACGGCAATGAGATAATGGGTACGGAACTTTGTATGGCTTTGATAGATGAGTTGGTGGATGGATATGGACGGGTTGACGCCATCACCCGCGCCGTGGATGGGCTGGAGATCTGGTTTGTACCTGTTATCAATGCGGATGGCTATTCCATATCCACCACGGACCATCCAATGTGGAGAAAGAATGCCAGGGACAATAACGGTGACGGGAGATTATCGGATGGTGACGGAGTTGATCTGAACAGAAACTTCGATTTCAACTTCGAAACAAGCGGGAGTGGAGACCCGTCGTCAAGATACTACCGCGGTACGGCTCCCTTCTCGGAGAGCGGGGTGCGGGCGATGGCGACATTCGTCGGAAATGAGAAATTCCTTTTTTCCGTCACTTATCACAGTGCCGAAGCGCGGGTCTATTATCCATGGCGGATCAGCCGCCACGGGGAGGAGAAATACAGCTCAGAAGATATATTGCTGACCGGGATCGCAGAAGCGATAGCCGGCAGGATCAGGTGCCTCAATGATGAATATTTTTATGAGGCTGTGAGGAATACGTTCGATGACGCCTATACAACCAACTACTACTACGGTGTATTCGGAACCATAGACTTCATGATCGAGCTGGGTAAATACGATCATGTGTACCCGAAGCCGGTGCTGGAGAGGATCATCAATAACAACAAGCCCGGAGTACATTATCTTCTGGAGCGCGCTCATGGGCCGGGACTGACCGGCGTGGTTACCGATAGGGTGACAGGGGAGCCCGCTTCGGTCATAGTTCGCATCCTGCCCTTCGATACCGGGGCTGTCACGCCGCGAACCACGGATCCTGCGACAGGTCGCTACTACCGTGTCCTGCAGCCGGGGGAATACAGTCTTGAGATAGAGGCCGAAGGGATGGTAGTGGAGAGGATAGAAAGCGTCGTGGTCGGGGATGGAGGCTGGACGGTATTGGATATACTGATCAATCGTCGGTAGCCGCCGGAATTTCCTTATGCCGGCCTCAGGTAGCGTCGTGGCTTAATCATTGAAAACCTGGCCCTGCGCCAACAACTATCTGCCCGGAGAGCCGGTATTCGATTCCCTCAGTCCAGTTCTGGCAGGAGTTCCGCAGGCAGGTTTTCCCTGAGGTGAGGATGAGATTCTACAAGTCTGACTATATCAGCCAGGTCCTTCTGCCTCTTACTCTTCCGGCGGGTTTTATCCGACCAGGCCCAGACTTTCCCGGTTAGGACATCCACCGCTGCAGCAACATGCATTTTATATCCCAGCACGTCGTGTGGTTCAGCTCTCTGCAGAAAATCCTGATACCGCGGATCGATCTGGATCTGAATTCGCAAATCGGAATCTGCTGCTGACAGGTTAATACTATGTTCGAATTCCTGGACCTTAAGCCCTGCAGCCTCAGACGCTGCAATAACCTTATCCTGCTCTCCAGAAACGATTACCATGTCCAGGTCGAGGCTGACCACTGGTTCAGTGTAGGCGTTGACAGCAAGCCCGCCGATTACGCAATACTGCGACGAGGTCTCTTCCAGGATATCCAGGAATATCTGGAGAAGATCAGTCCCCCTGTTGGAAACCGCATTCAGGAACTCTCTGCCGGTCACAGACACCTCCAATTATAAACATCATAACACACATGCATGATAATAACGAGAGATTCGCCTCAAAGCTCTTTGAGTCGTTCTTCCAGGAGGGTACGACCTTTCAGGTCGGTCATGACCACTAGAATCATTCCCGATTCCAGCGGTGTGTCGGGTGAAGGTTTGTATTCATACTCGTGTGTCTGAGACCGGCAGACAGCAAGCAGCAGGGCACCTTCGATATCATTGATCTGAAGGGAACCGATGGTTAAGTCTGCTTTACAAGCGCTGACGGGTACATTCACCTCTTCTATCCTCAGGTCACCTATTCCGACACGTAGCATCTGATCCAGGAAGGTTACCACTGTGGGCCGGATGAGTTCTGAAGCCATCCTGAGCCCTCCAATACGACTGGGGCTGACAACCGAATCTGCACCAGCAGCCTTGAGCTTGGCATCTATCTCCACAAGTTCTGTTGCAGCAATAATCCTTATTTCAGGTGTCAGGCGACGCGCGGTCAGCACTCCCAGCAGATTGTCTTTGTGGTTATCCATGCAGAAGACAACTCCAGCAGCGTTCTGCAGACCGGCTTTGAGCAGAATGTCATCGTCACTGGGGTCTCCCACGACACCGGGGAGGTCTCCGAGACGCTCGTTGGCTGTATTTATTTCTTCCTGGGTAGGAGCTACAATGACCACACTCCGACCTGTTTTGATCAGCTCTTCCAGTACGTACAGTTTAACGGCTGTATTACCGCAAATGATGTAATGGCCTGTCATACGAGCAATTCTCCTTTGCATTCGCCGCCTGTAGAAAATGTGATGAAGCTGTCCTTCGATTATGAACGCGGCCAGCATCGCCATCGAATAGGCTACTATTCCCATTCCTCCAAGGATGAGGAACATTGTGAATATCCGTCCCGTGGGATTGCCTGCCAGGTTGATAATTTCGCTGAAACCGACTGTTGTTAGGGTAATGATGGTCATGTATAGAGCATCGGTCATGCTGTACTGGCCGCCGCCGATGACCATGAATCCGATCACACCGATGGCGATCACCATGATCAGGGCGGTAAAAGCGAAACCGAGCTGTCTGCGTATCCGGTAGAACTCGGCTTCCCTGCCGCCCGCCTCAGAGCGTTTCTCCAGCCTCTCTTTAATTTCTTTTCTCATCGCATTGGTGTTTATCGTACGCTTGATAAGGATTTCCGCTGACCGGAAGCGGTATCATGGTTGATGAACTGTCCAATTGTACATGGATATATGGTATCCGTCCCGAATAAACGGACAGAATGGAAAAGACAGCTCAGAAGGAAGAAATCCCTGTCAGCATGGCAGACAGTACATAGGCGCTTGAATGCCGGTGTAATTGCGGAACGGTGTACCGAGTATATGTTATACTTGAAACCGGAGATTAAAGACTGCTGTGTTGAAAATTTCCGGGAGGTATCATCAAACATGGATCTGGAAGCTGACATCTGATATCATGGCCCGTCGTCGAAGCGAAATGGAGACCAATTACGAAGTGCGGAGCTTCGACGTGGATATCCCGGTTGAAGAATACCGGTCACTTCCTAAATCTCCTCTATATGTTATCCTCGACAATCTGCGGAGCGCCTTCAACATAGGTTCCATCTTCAGATTGTGTGATACGATGCGTGTCTCGGGTCTCTATCTCTGTGGCTATACTGCCCATCCTCCGAACAAGAAGCTGGCGAAAACCTCACTTGGAACTATTGATTATGTTCCGTGGCGGCATTTTGAGGACACCTGTACAGCGGTCAGATCTCTGCAGGATGATGGAGTAGAAGTCTGGGCGGTTGAGACGACCTCGCATGCCAGGCGCTTTGACACGGCTGACTATCCACGTCCCGTCGGTCTTGTTTTCGGCAATGAAGCTCTGGGAGTTGGCAGTGATGTGCTGGATATCTGCAGCGGTTTCGTGGAGATTCCTACCTACGGCTTCAAGAATTCCCTCAATGTTGCAACAGCAGTCGCTGTAGTAGGATACAGGGTGCTTGAGAAGCACAATTTCAGCTGGTAGAGGAGTAGATTCGACAACAACCGCTTTTAATTGCGGCCGCCCTGGTCTCGATAGTAACTCCATTCTGGCAGACAGCCTTACTGCCACATCTACACAAAGCGGTTCCAGCCTGACTCATAAATCATATAATCAGGGGTTATTAACAGCCTGTTTGGCAATCTGAGAACAGGTTGTTACAGTTATAGCTGGTATTGTCGGGTTGATACGCGGACTGTCAGCAGGCACACTGCAACGGGGTGGTGAGATCAATTGGCAAACGCTAACGAGATCCTCCTTAAGATGGCCCGAACCGTACAGAGATTCACCATGTACGCAGAGGGCCATCCTTCACGAACCTCTACTGTAGATGAACTTCTTGCCTCTCTGGTTTCCCATCTGAACGAGGAAGATGAATTCGTCATCAAGGTGGCCAGAGACCACCTGATCGTCGACGGGGAGAAGACCAGGACTGACAACGTGGCGCTCACCAATCTTGCCAGGCGCCTTCATCAGCATCAGCTCTTTGTGATCACTTTCAAGAAGGGTCTCGAACAGGCAGAAGTTACAGGTTTCCTGGCAGTGGTTGCGGTCCAGGCCGGTAACGTGGGAGTTCCATTCGGTGTATCACCTGATGAGGAACTGAACATATGGCCTCACATCGGGATCGAACCCACACCATATGCCTCACTCCGACTCTCCCGTAAATCTGAATTCGAGGATGATGAAGGATCGGGTGATGCTCTGGGAGGAGACAGTTATGGCGGTGGGGTTGTGGAAGGCCTTGAAGGTGACACAATCGACAGTGGAGTGGAGTTGTCGGCTGGAGGACCTGGCATTGGTATTCCCGGCGCACGTTCAGTGCTCCAGGAGGAGATATCGAGCCTCTTATCGAATTTTGACGACGGTGGCAGGCAGCGTCTGCTGAAGATGTTCCAGGGGATTATGAGGGCCGAAGGAGTCGATGGATCCCCCGACCGGGCCGTTTTGAGTCTTGCCCGGGCAGCCGGAGGGGGGGCCGACAAGCCAGCTGCAACGATGCTGTCACTAATCACCAGGGTAGGACGTAAAATGGGAGCAGGTGGACCAGGTGCTGCAGATGTCAGGCCAGGCGAGATTCTGGGGGAGCTGGTCGGCCAGCTTGAATGCGGCGCAACCATTTCAACCCTCTCCGATGCCGCCCCTGAGACCATGGTAAGACCTGAGTGGGTGGGGGAGATCGAATCGGTGCGGGTTCTGCAGATGAGTGTCGAGATGGATGAGATGACACCGCCGGCTCACAAACACCTTAAGATGTTCGTAACCGACGGGAAGCTGGAAACCCTTATGGGCATGCTCGATGGTGCTCCTGCCGGCAACAGTGCTGCCGGGTCGATCCTCGAAATGGTATCGAAGCCCAGGATACTGATCAGACTCCTTTCTGGTGATCCTCCAGACTTCGACAGTATCGATCGGTTACTGCCGTCTCTGGGCATCACCGCTGCCGGTCCGATGCTCGATATTCTCGTTGAATCTGAGGATGAGGAGGTCCAGAGAGGTTTTGCCGAACGTCTGGTAGAATTTGGTGATGCTGTTGGGCCCATAGCTGTCGAGCACCTGGATGCTGCACCATGGCAGGCCAGGGTGATCCTGCTCACTCTCCTGGGACGGTTGAGCAAGTTGCCGGAGGATTTTACTTTTTCATCCTTCTTCCTGGATGACGACAGGAGGGTGCGTCGTCAGGCACTTGAGACAGGTTTGCAGAAGGGAGAGAACAGGGGACAGGTGATCATTTCAGCCCTGCGTGATCCAGATCAGGATATCGTATCGTTCGGCCTGAAGGAGGTAGCCCGCGGGTGTCCGCCCGAATCCTTGACCAGAATTATTTCTATTTCAAAGGATGGAAAAGAACCGGCGGGAGTCAGGAGGGCTGCTATCCGAGCGCTGGGGACGTCCGACTCCCCGGAAGTTCTGAATGCACTCCTGCAATTGACATGGCAGAGGAAATTCTTCTTCATCTATGGTCTCACCCCTGCCACTCCTGAGATGCTGGAGGCTATAGCAGTTCTGGCCGGTCGCTGGAATTCGAATTCGAAGGCAAAAAGGGTTCTTAAAGCCGCTTTTAAATCGAAGGATCCCCGGATAAAGGCTGTGGCAGGAAAGAGGGGAGGAGCGCGATGAATGCTGCCGTCAAATTCCTTCACGCCCTTTCACGCATTCTTTCAGCGATTGGCCTCTATGGGGAAGAACACGCGGCCAGGCAGCAGGCACTCGATGAAATCAAGGAATCTCTGGACAAGCTCCAGGAGGAGAATGAGAATCCGGCCTTTACATTCTTCACGGACGAAGTGGTCTATGCCGATCAACCCCTACATGAGATGCGCGGTTGGGCACTCTCCGGACGATTGGAGAGCAGTGGCATTGAAAGGATCGAATTCTCTGAGGGCGTGACTCGTGAAGAGATGGGTGAATTCATGGTAGAACTCTCTGAGTATGTCAGCGGCAAGCATGATCTGAACAAGAGAGAACCGGGAGAATTCCACCACATCAGATTCGGACCGGCCAGCCTGCTTGACAGGGCTTCACAAACTTACACGCTCTTTCATTTATTCGAACAGGCCGATGCAGCCGACGGATTGTTTGAAGAGGCTGACAGGAATGGTCAGATACCTGCCGGACTATCCAGATCGGTACTCGATTCCATTTGGGGAGCGATGCATACAGATGATGGACTGGTGATTCCGATCGTTCCGGTAACCGAGGGGAACGAACTGGCTTCAGTCCGCTCGATGAATACTTCAGTACTGGGGATCGCCCTGGGCGAACACATGAAGTTGAAGGAACAGGAGATCAGGATGATCGGGGAGGCTTCTCTGCTGCACGACATCGGCAAGGTTTCAATCCCGGAAGATATTCTGAACAAACCGGGCAAGCTGACAGATACAGAGTGGGAGGTCGTGAAGAGACATCCTGTTGAAGGCGCGCGGATTCTAATGCGATCGGGAGAAAGATTCGATATGGCAGCAGTAGCTGCATACGAACACCACCTAGCGCTCGATGGAGAGGGATATCCCGAAATGATCTACAAGCGCACTCCGCACAGGGTAAGCCAGGTGGTCAGACTGTGCGATGTATATGACGCCATGCGCACAGAAAGGCCCTATGAACCACCACAATCTCTCGACAGGATAATGGAGGTCATGAAACAGGGAATCGGGACCAAGTTCTCTCCCGACCTGGTTGCAGGTTTCACAGCCATGCTGCGTGAGTGGGATTCGAAGTTCGTTGAGGCTGACACAGAAGCGGCCTGAAAAAGGGAAATATCCGGAATTCCGCATCAATCGTACTCTCATTATTGTTTGGCATATCTTTCGCGTCGTGGGATAATCGAAGACCATGATTTCAGCGGTTATCATCACTCTGAACGAAGAGCGCAATATCGGGCGATGCCTCGATTCGCTGGATGGTGTGGCAGACGAAGTGATTGTCGTGGATTCGTTCTCTACCGATAAGACCGGAGAGATCTGCATCGAAAGAGGAACTCAATTCGTACAGAAGGCATGGGAAGGATATTCAAACGCCAAGAATTATGCCAATACGCTGGCCGGTCATGAATACATTCTCTCGATCGATGCCGATGAGGTCCTGTCGGAAGATTTGAGAAACTCGATCACCACTGAAAAAGAGAGAGGTCTGAATGGAGTATACTGCTTTAACCGTCGGACCAATTACTGCGGCAGGTGGATCAAATACTGCGGATGGTACCCGGATGTGAAAACCCGCCTCTTTCCTGCAGAAATCGCCAGGTGGGAGGGAGATTACGTGCATGAAAGCCTCAGGTTAGACGGCGAACCGGCCTCAACTCATCTGCAGGGCGATATTCTGCACTATTCTTTTTACACGATAGATGAACATTATGAGCGAGTTGAGCGGTATTCACACCTCAAGGCGGAGGAACTTCTGGCTGGCAACCGGAGAGGGACGAAGCTTATAGGGATCATCAGTGCCGTTTCCCGGTTCGTCAGAATGTATTTCTTCAAACTTGGGATACTGGACGGTCGGGCAGGATACCGGATCTGCACGATCTCGGCCTCTGCGGCCTATCATAAATACAGAAAACTGAACGAATTGCGTCAGAATCAAGACAGATACCAGTGAGTAAAATACATCCTGCTATATTACATATATCTACTGCCAGGACCTGGAGAGGTGGAGAACAGCAGCTGACGTATCTTTACGAAGAACTAAATACTAAAAACATTCAACAGATACTTTTATGTGCAAAGAATTCTGTTATAGAGCAATATTTTATTTCAAAGACTTATAAGCACTGTTCTGTCAGAAAGGGCAGTAATATAAATCTTCTGTTTGCGCGGAAAGTCAGGGAGATATGCAGAGGGCATGAAATCGATATTATACATGTTCACGACTCGCATGCGCTCTCGTTTGCACTTCTGGCCGCCGATTTTTTCGGAAATGGTGCTTCACTGGTTGTGAGCAGGAGAGTTGATTTTCCGGTTAAGTCGAAGCGAAAGTACAACCACCCGAACATTAAAAAGATCCTCTGCGTATCCGATGCCATAAGGGAGATCACCGGCAGAGATATCGTGAATAAATCCGCACTGAAAACCGTTTATTCCGGCATCGATCCGGGCAGGTTTACAGCAGGTTGTGGATCCGGGATATTGAGAGAGGAATACAACCTGTCTTCTGATTTTAAGCTTATAGGGAATATCGCCGCTCTTGCTCCACATAAAGATTATTTCACATTTCTGGATACCGCAGAGCTGCTGGTGAAAGAGGATCTTCAGGCCAGGTTCTTTATTATCGGAGAAGGGAAACTGGAAAAAAGATTAAAGAGATATGCTCAAGACAGGGGAATAACCGACCACGTTATCTTTACAGGATTCAGGAGTGACATACCCCGGGTTCTTCCCGAGCTCGATCTGTTTCTGACTACTTCTGAAACAGAAGGATTCGGCACAACGATCCTGGACGCATTTGCCTGCAGGGTGCCGGTTGTTGCAACCGATGCAGGGGGTATCCCGGAGATCGTGGAAGATAACGTCACCGGCCTGCTGGGAGGTGTGAAACGACCTGAAGCACTTGCAGCCGGCGTGAAAAGAATTCTATCTGATGGAACACTGAGAGATCGGATAGTGTCACGGGCTTACGAGAAGGTGAAATCTTTTACCAAGGAAGTCATGGCGGATAAAACGCTGGAAGTGTATCAGGATATATTCGGTGGAAATCGTGACAGCACATCCGAAATGAAAGGATAGCAGGCATGAGGCTGAAGGAAGTCTTTTATCTGCTTGGATTCAGGCCGAAGCCGAAGGAATTTGGCTGTGAGATTCACACTTTCGATCTGCCGCGGGAGGGACGGATAAGCTATGCCCAATGGCTGCATTCCAGTGAAGGGAAGAAGTATTTCACCCAGGAATCCATTGACGAACTTCGCACTTTTCTGGTGCCCGGAGACGTCGCAATCGACATTGGAGCACATACCGGTGATACGGCAATCCCGATGGCATTGGCTGTCGGACGATCGGGGTGTGTTCTGGCTCTCGAACCGAACAGATATGTATTTCCCGTCCTTGAGAAAAACGCACAATTGAATCGCGAGAAGACGAACATCATTCCCCTGATGTTTGCAGCTACCAGAACCTCAGGTAAGTATGAATTCGAGTACTCCGACCCGGGATTCTGCAATGGAGGGTTGCACGAGGGGATCAGCAGGTGGCGGCACGGCCATGCGTTCAAACTTGAGGTGGAAGGACGGAACCTTCAATCCTTGATCGAGGAAGAGTACCAGTCCCTGGCATCGAGAATCAGATACATAAAGATCGATACCGAGGGGTATGATTTTGCGGTTCTTCAGTCGATTTCCGGGCTTATTGAACAGACCAGACCCTTTATTAAAGCTGAAGTCTTCAAGAATACTAACAGCGAACAACGTCAGGAACTTTACAATGAAGTAACCAGCCACGGGTATGAGGTCTACCGGGTCGAAAGCGATTCCAATTACCGCGGAGAGCCTGTAGGAAAGGACGACCTGACCAGGTGGCGCCACTTCGACATCTTCTGTATACCTGTAGAATAATTGTATTTTCAGGCAACCTTCCTTTCATTTCCGTCGTCTTATAATCAACAGCTGATATCAACAGGTGATTTAAGCCAATGCCTTTCCGATAACTCCGGATGGGCACTGGCGAAGTTTCCAGTATGGAAACGAGTAATTTTACGCAAGGTCAAGGAAATCAACGGATTGCGCGGAGACGTACATGTGTACGTCGCACAAGAAATCCGGCAGATTGACGCCGAGATTGCGCAAAAGGGCCGTTTCCGGACGGAAACTAAGCTTAACGATCATCTCATCTACCGGAGTACTCATGGCCGGCTCAAGTAATAATCTGATGTATGGAAGTGTCGATCTATTGATACTGAAGACACTCACCTTTGGTGGCCCGATGCATGGATTGGCCATTGGTGAAGAAATCCGGAAACTGTCAAGAGATCGGTTACAGATAGAGGGCAACGCCCTCTACCCGTCACTTCATCGCCTGGAAGGAAAGGGATTGCTGAAAGGGGAATGGAGGATTTCAGAAAAGGGGAGGAGGGCCAGGTTTTATGTATTGACCACGGCTGGCCAGAAATGCCTCAGGAAAGATATGAAGGAGTGGATAAGCCATACTGATGCAGTCAGATATGTACTTGAACTGGCTGCCGGAGAGGTGTAATGGACGGCAGATCGGGCTGGAAGCGCCTGTTCAGACTCGAAGAATCACACCGACATCTGAACCGGAATATAGACGAAGAGATCATGTTTCACCTGGAGAGCAGGATCGAAAGTCTGATGGAAGAAGGGATGAAGGAAGAAGAAGCGCGTGCCGAGGCACATAGAGAGTTTGGTGAAATTGAAAGTACCCGGGAACAGCTTGCAAGGATAGATAACCGGAATTTAAGGCGCCGGACCATCGGGGACGCACTTTCAACTGTCCTTCCCATCCGGTGCCGCAATACCGCGAATGGGAAATCAGAAGCACTGTTTACAGCTCGATGGGAGCCCTCACCGAGCAGACCCTCGACTACATTGGAGGTGAAAGGCCGGAACGACTCAGCGGAATCATGGTGACTCCTGAGGTTTTCCAGATACTGGACACCGCCACTATCCTCGGGCGGATATTCCTCGCGGACGATTTCAATGGAATGCCGCAGGTTGTCATCCTCGGTCACTCGACCTGGAGGCGCATCTTCGGAGAGGACCGATCCATCATCGGTAAGACGATCATCTTGAGCGGGCACCCGACCGTGATAATAGGAGTTCTCGATCCTGGCTGGGTATCTCCACGCGGATTAATGGGAGAGGAGGTGGATGTCTGGCTGCCGCTCGACGTCACCCTGCCCGAATTCCAATCGACAGGCTATTATATACTCGAAGTAATAGCACGGCTGAAGCCGGGTGCGAGCATCAAAACAGCTCAGGCTGAAATGAACCGGTTGGCGGTCACGCTGAATGAGGAAATGCCCGATACTTTCGTAGACTGGGAAGGAAATCCACGGCGTATCCCGATCATCTCTCTGCAGTCCGCCATAACCGGGGATATTGAGTCGCCCCTGCTCCTTCTCCTGGGAGCAGTATCTCTCCTGCTCGCGATCGCCTGTGCCAATGTCGCGAACCTCGTACTCGCAAGAGGCACAGAGCAGGTACACGAGATCGGCCTTCGTTTTGCTCTCGGAGCGAGCCGTCGCCGCCTGATGGGTCAGTTGCTCACTGAGAACGCTCTGCTCTCGGTCTCAGGCGGAATGATAGGCATAGTGATAGCGGTGTTCGGTGTCTGGATATTCAATACAATGAATCCCGGAGGAATTCCGATGGCGGACGGGCGATCGAAGAGTTCTCCGTCATCAACCCGATCACGGATGGGTATTTCTCGGTTCTCAGAGCTAACCTGCGCGGACGGGAATTCATTTCTGGAGATGAGCTGCCTGATCCGATTCCAGCTGTAATTTCAGAATATCTTGCCGATCTCCTCTATCCCGGAGAAGAGGCTTTAGGCCGTACCTTTACCACAGGAGAGGAGAGTACTTTCAGCATCATTGGTGTCGTCTCCGGTCTCCATCACTGGGGTTTCAGGCAGTGGAGCAGGGGACACGTCTGGGTTCCGTGGAAACGTTTTGGTGCAGGCGGCAGTCGATGCTCCATCATTGTACGTACTGAAGGAGATCCTGCTCTTTGGCGTAGCCTTATCTGCTTCTTACCTGCCTGCGAGACGAATCGCCCATGTTAATCCTGTTGAAACACTCAAACAGGAATAGGAGGAGAGAAGAGCTCTATCTGCCGTGTCAGGTATTCGATTTCCTGCTGCTCCTCCAGGATTTTGACTTTGGAACGTAACAGTTCCATTTCACTGATCAGCCCTCTTTCGAATAACTGCTGGAGTCTTTCACCCTGTGCTACAGTTATCTGGATGAGAGATCTCAGCAGTTCGAGTCGATTCTTCATTTTGTTCAGTTTGACTTCTCTTGTTACGTCTTCCTCAGTGATCTCACCTTTCAGAAAACGCTCACGGATCTCTATCTGAGCGGCGAGATCCATGTATGCGTATTGAGATTCTCTGAATGCTGCCTCCATTTCCTGATACTCGATTTCATTAATCGCTCCGGCATCCAGCAGGTGCCTGCTTCTCTTCTGTTTTCTTTCTGCCTGCTTCAAGGCCAGTGCTACCACCGCAAGCCGGTGGGTCAGACGTTCAGAGAAGTAGTCCTTCCCTCCTATGAGTGGGGCAGCCGGATCGTTGCGAGGTTCTTCGCCGCTGGCTCTTATTTCCTCGATGTCGATCTGGAGACATATAAGCTGTGATTCGATCTCCTGCAGTCTCATTTGAGCAGCAGATACAGCCTCCTCGCCCACGAACCCTGCCTGGAACTGATTCTGAATCTCCGTCATCTCTGATCGGATGATCCTCAACTGCAGTTCTGTTAGTCTCAACTCCATCTCGACACGAGCTATCAGAAGTTCCTTTTGCCTCGATTCCTGGATCTGGTCCTTTGCCACTACTCCTGCAGCTCCGCAGAAGAAGGAGACGAGCACCAGGGCGGCAATCCCCAGATATCGGTAATCGGTCAGTCTGATCGGAGAGCTGAACCTTTCTTTCCTGCCGAGAGCTGTCCTGATCTGCCACTGTAGATGTTCGACATATTCAGGTCTGGGCTGATGCGTGTCAGTCATGTTTTCACTCCATCCGGTTTGAGAAAAGTCTCCAGGTGTCGGCGCAGGGAGATTCTCGATCTTCTTAATCTGCCCTCAACACCCCGTTCCGAAATTCCGAGCGTGGCGGCGATTTCCGACACCTTCATTCCTTCAAAATGAAAAGCCTCGAGAAGATGTGCCTGTGCAGGCTTCAACAGGGCCATGGCCTTGTTGATCAGGATCGCTGTGTCAGGAGAATCGGTTTCAAATCCATCATCGAACCTGCCCGGTTCCCATCCGGCGGGCAGACTGTCAAGAGACACAGGTTTGACGCGCCTGAAGTAGTTGAGCAGGAGGTTCCTTGCCACCGTCTTCAACCAGGCCACAGGCTCTTCTGGAATACCTTTACGCCGCCAGTTGACGACAGCTCTCAGCCATGCTTCCTGCGTTACATCCTCGGCAAGGCTTCTATCTCCGCCGCACCTCCGGGAGACATACTCATAAAGAGGTATAATATTCTTCTCATAAATCTGCAGGATGGATTTTTCGTCCATCTGATTCTCCCGGGGCGTGTTGAGGTCGCTTCTGTCTAATTGACACATCAGCAGCTGAAAACCCACGCAAATATGCAGCATATAATGAACACGCAGCTCACCCGTGTCGGTTGCATCATGGTGTGACTAATCAGGCTCGGATTATGGGAAGAGATGTGAAGCAAAATAGCGGGCTGCAGTTATATAGAGTGTGAATATCTGCGTTACAGGAATATCAGGGTTTCGCGCGTCGGTTCTCTGGCTGCTCTTTGTGCTGCTGACCGGCGGTTGCGGATCAGAAGGGGTGACCCGGCCGACAGGCCGGGGCTGGGTATTTGAAATTCTGGATTCCGGAAATCTGGCAGGTGTTCACAGCAGCCTGACTACCTCGACAGACGGTACCGTTCATGTTGTCTACTACGATGGAGATTCCGAGAGGTTGTATTATGCCCGTCGGATTGGACCTGATCAGTGGGTGAGAACGCGTATCGATACCGTAGGAAGATTCGGGCGTTTTGTGACTATTGAAACGGGTCCGGGTGACACTCTTCATCTTGCCTATCAGGACAACTATCATGCGGACCTGAGATACGCGAAGTTCGATGGCAGTGAATGGAACTATGAGCGTTTTGTACCTTCTGAATCGTTCGGCGGATCGCCGAAACTGCTGATTGAGCCTGATAACCTGCATCTGCTGGAAATCAACGCTGACACCGACCGGATCAATTACTGGATCGGGTCATTCCAGAACTGGAGACTGGCCGGACAGATATTCGTCTACAGGATATCGATAAACACCTATGATTTCACCGTAGGGCCCGATGGGCCTGTTATTGTCGTCTTTGAAGAAAGGTATTCACAGGGGACCACGCTTGTATTGAAGACCGCTGCTGCACCTGAATCACTCTGGACATCCACTGAGGTTGCCACATCGATTGATCCCGGTTCGACCCCGGCCTGTGAGTACGATCAGGACGGCGATCTTCATATTCTCTATCAGAAAACGGACGGGAGAATTTATGACACTGCTGCAGGGATGGTAGATGAAGGGAGAGATAACGGATTGATACGTCTCTGCAGGGGTCCCGGACCCGATGGTGGTTTATGGGCGCTCTATCCCCATGAAGAGGGTCTCGGACTTGCCCGTTTTACGAGCGGCGGCTCCTGGCAGCGGCAGACCATCATCGACAATCTCAATCCGTACGGACAATACGACCTGCATGTCGCTAAGGATGGTTCGATCAGTATCAGCGTTTATTCTGATACATCCAGAGAACTCTATTACGGCCGGTGGGAGGGTCTGCCTTGAACGGGACTGCAGGAAAGAGAATTCTGGTTCCATCTCTGTTGCTGCTGCTTCTCAACGTTCCGGTCCAGGCTCAGTTTGTAAGATCTTTCCAATCTTCTCTGAATCTGCCCCGGCCAGATGCACCAACCCGCACCAAAATATATGCCGGTCTTATAGCAGGTGCGGCCCTGTACGGTCTCCTGGCACCTGAACCGGATGATTTCAGGATAGATCTTAATGAGTACGGTGCCACGGTCATTCCAGGGACGAGTTCTTACCGATATTTCGTGCGCCGGCGTGAGGTTACTCCCGAAGAATTTTTCCGGACCATGGATAACGAAAAGGTGCATGATCGTCGAGCTGCGGATGAAAGGTACAGGGCCAGAACCGTAAAGAAGTACCTTCGTGGAGTTGTTTTCGGGACCTATCTGCTTATGCTGGCAGATATGCTCTGGCTGGCTCCCGGTGACAGGGATAGTCGACGGGTCAGTATCCGGCTCCTCAGCATTCCAGATGCAGGTTCAACGATAAAGAACAGAGCTATCGGTGTCCGCCTCTCTCTGACGCTTCGTTGAATCCTGAAACAGAACCAGCAGCCCTTAACCAATCTCATTCGTACAATTTGATAATCCGTGACAATTCCGCCTCGGCAGCGATGAATCCGAAGGCGGGCCAGTAGGATCCGGATACGACTCTTCTAAAGATTTCCAGAGCTTCTTCCTTTCGGCCTGTTACCAGATAATAATTGCCTACTCCATAACCGGATGTGGCTATCTCCAGATCTTCAGCATTATCGGTTATCAGGTCTTCGGGATTCAGAAGTCCCTTATACATGAGTAGACGTCGATGGTAGGAGGTATTCTCTCC
>VAPC010074102.1_pt1 | contig 23790 bp, 19 predicted proteins | sample 3395121 | NCBI WGS metagenome assembly VAPC01 (sample SAMN08290434, study PRJNA428436) | hydrothermal vent metagenome | isolation source: Deep-sea hydrothermal vent chimney | place: Indian Ocean: Southwest Indian Ridge | depth 1711 m m
AGCCGGTGGCTTACTCCGACAGGCTCCTAGGTCTGCAGAATCCCTGGATTGAACGTCTCAAAATCAGGCTTATGGCTCGCAGCGTCAAGAGCGGTAATTATCCACTCGCGCGTATCCTTTGGATCGATTATCGCGTCCACCCACAAGCGTGCCGCGGCATATCTGGCATCGGTCTGCTGGTCGTACTCCCCTTTGATTGTTTTTAATATCTCTTCCTTCTCCTCCTCGGAAAGTGTCTCTCCCCGCCGCTCAAGCGACCTGATCCGGATATCTGTCAGAGTGTTAGCCGCCTGGACGCCTCCCATCACTGCATATTGAGCGGAGGGCCATGCAAAGATGAACCGGGGATCGTAAGCCTTGCCGGCCAGGGCGTAGTTGCCCGCACCGTACGATCCGCCGATGATTACCGTGATCTTGGGAACAACCGAATTGGAAACGACGTTCACCAGCTTTGCCCCCGCCCGGATTATGCCTTCGTACTCAACTTCCTTGCCCACCATGAATCCGGAGACATCGTGCAGGAAGATCAGTGGGATGAGGTTCTGGTTGCAGTCCATTATGAACCTGGCTGCCTTCTCCGCCGATTTGGGATAGATAACGCCACCGACCTCCGGCATCCCCATAGCAGGCTTCTGGTGCCGGCGCTGATTGCCGACTATTCCGACGCTCCATCCGCCGATGCGGGCATAACCGCAAACAACTGTTTTACCGATATCCTGCCTGTATTCGACGAATTCAGAGTCATCTGCAATGCGCGCGATGATCTCTCGCATATCGTACTGCTGGGTGAGATCGCTGTTGTATATCCCGTACAGGTCGTCGGCATCGAAACGCGGCTCCACCGGATCGACCCGCATGAAGGGCGCTCCCGGCTTCTTACCCATCTGAGCTACAAGCCTCCTGAGGCGGGTTATACACGCAGGGTCATCCTTCTCGCGGAAATCCACGGTCCCACTGATTGCCGAGTGGATCCACGCACCACCCAATTCCTCATGGCTTACTTCCTGCCCTATGGCAGCCTTAACCAGCGCGGGGCCTCCTATATAGAGACCTGAACCTTCCGTCATCAGGATCTTGTCGGTCATCACTGGCAGGTAGGCGCCACCGGCCACGCAATACCCCATGATCGCGGTGATCTGCGGAATCCCCTTCGATGTCATGCGGGCATTCAGATAGAAGATCCTTCCGAAATCGTCCTGGTCGGGGAAGACGTCTTCCTGCAGGGGCAGGAAAACACCAGCCGAATCGACCAGGTATATGGTTGGCAGGTGACACTGCTCGGCGATGTACTGGCACCTGATGATCTTCTTCGAAGTCATCGGAAAGAAGGCACCCGCCTTGACCGTAGCGTCGTTGGCAATGATCATCACAAGCCGTCCCTCTACACGACTGATACCACAGATCGAACCCGCCGAGGGAGCACCTCCCCATTCATCGTACATATTCCAGGCAGCGAACTCTCCAAGTTCGAAGAATCTGCTCCCTTCATCCACCAGGAGCGCTACCCTTTCGCGAGCTGTCAGCCTGCCTTTGGCATGCTGCTTATCGATATTGTCGAGGCCTCCACCCAGATGGATTTCCTTCTGGCTCTTGTGGATCTTGACCACTCTTTCCGCCATCTGTTCATAGGCGACACGGAAAGTGTCTGAGAGTCGCCTCTCTCTGGTTATCGAGGAATTGAGGATATTATCGGAAGAGGGGGGCTGGGGATGGTCGGGGGCCGAATGATCAGGTTCTATTCTCTTCTCGGTCATGGCTGTTGATCCATATCATCAAATTTACGGTGTGCCGTTCAATTTACTTTCTTCACGAATATTTCGCTGGCGATATCCCTGTCGATCGCCAGCTGAGTTTCACCCATGAAAAGGATGAAGGATGGCTGGCGCTGATGCAGTTTGAGCATGGTGCCCGGAATGAGCCCCATACTGCTGAGCCGGTCGAGCTGTTTGTGGCTCTCTGAAGATATAAAGACCACTCTGGCAATATCACCAGGGCTGAGATCGGAGAGACGTCTTACCAGGGGTTGGATCTCAGCCTTGAACTTCGAACAGCACGACCCCTTTGGAATTGGGCGGCCGTGAGGACATACAGGCGGGTGTCCCAGCAGGGTACAGACGCTGTCGGTTACATCAGGTGTAAGGATGTGCTCGAACTCGCAGGCGCTCTGCTCGTACTGGTCTTCATCGAGCAGGAGTACCTCGCCGAGCAGGCATTCCGCCAGCCTGTACCTGCGCACTATCTTTTCCGTCCGCTGCCGCCCCTTCTCCGCAAGTTTGAAATCATCCCCTTCCTTCAGTGCGAGCTCTTCTTCGATTATTGTATCTATGAGGGGTCGGGGATCGTCGTTGTGTTCCCACCGGGAAATCACGGTTTCCAGCCTCTGATTCCCTTCTTCTTCCAGAGACCAGAGCAGGTGGAGCATATGCTCCAGCTCGCGTTCCTCCTTTGTGGGCCAGGTATTGAAACCGAATCTATGAGGCATTGATGAACCCCGTGTTTCAGCTGCGACAGCATCATTTCATCTTTAAGGTACTAGACAGACATTCCCCATCCAACCAACCGCAGGATCGTGTTCAGTAAGGTACCCACCGCGATGGCAAAAGGGAGAACGAAAGCACTTATCAGCAGTGCATTTTTCATCCCCTGTTCCTTGATGATCATAAGAAAGCTGGCGATGCACGGCATGAAAAGGGTGATGACAACGAGGGATACCAGAATCTGCACCGGTTCGAGACTCCCCTTCTGGTAAAGATCGAAAAGTCCGGCTGCACCGTAATCACGCCGGAGGAACCCGATGAGAAAAGCCTGCGTGGCCTCCGCGGGGAGATTGAGGGCCCCCTGGATCACCGGACTGGCCACTTTCTGGATTACTTCAAGCAGCCCCAGGGCATCGAACAGGAAGAGAATGAATGTGCCGAGGATGAACAGTGGAACAGCCTCCTTCAGGTACCATTCGATCCGTGCCGCAGTCTTGATCAAGATATTCCTGATCTGGGGAACTCGAACGGGCGGCAGTTCCAGGATGAAATCTGAATCCTCGCCGGCAAGGATACGGCTGGCAACCCATCCCGTGAGGAAGAGCGTTAAGCCGATCGTTCCGACCCATATCAAAACACCCACAAGTCCCAGGCCCCCCAGCATCCCCAGTATGACTCCCAGCTGGGCGGAACAGGGGATACCCAGGGCCAGCAGCAGAGTGACCACTGTCCGTTCCTTCCGTGTTTCCATGATCCTTGTAGTCATGGTGGCCATGGTCACGCAACCCAGTCCGAGCGTCATGGGAAGAACAGCCTTGCCGTTTATTCCCATCCGTTTGAATATGCGGTTCGCCATTACGGCGAGGCGCGGCATGTAACCGGAATCTTCCAGAAGCCCGAAGAAAATAAAAAAGGTCCCGACAATAGGCAGGATTATTGCGAAAGCATATGTAAGGGCCATTGTGAAGAGACCGTATTCGCCAACCAGGAGGTCCCTTAAAATTGGGATCGGTACCAGAACATCTATCACATCTGTAATGCGGGGATTCAGAAAACCCTGGAAGAGTCTCCCTTCTATCCAGTCAACCAGGATTCCCGCACCGAAGACCGCCACGAGCAGGTATGCAAAGCAGATCACTCCCACCAGAACCGGAACCCCCCACACCGGGTGCGTCGCCCAGTTGCCTGTCTTGTGCAGCCACGCCGGTGGTGCTGAAGGACCCGACATGCGGTAAACAGATATCATCAGGCGGTCAACCGCCCGCATTCGGGCCTGGTTGATCACGAACCTGGTCCCATTGGGGTACTCTCTGCTCAGCCGCCGCTGGATTGACTCTATTTCTCCCCTTTTCTCTTCATCCAGATGTTCGATCAGCCAGGAACGGAGCGTTTCGTCGCCCGCCAACAGCATCAGGGCAACCGGACGTGTATTTATCGGCAGATTATCGGGCAGGAATGTTACGATCTTGTCAACAGCACGTTCGATACTCGCCGGGTAGGTACACCTCCAGATGCCGGCGGCTGCCGGCTGTATGCTGTCAACAAGTGTGGAAAGCCCCCTTCTCTGAGTGGCTATGGTACTGACTACAGGGATTCCGAGCGATTTCGACAGAGCCTTTGTATCCACCTCGATTCCTGCGGTGCGAGCCTCATCTTCCATATTCAGGTTGACCAGGAAAGGCACTTCCATTTCGGAGAGCTGCAGTGTGATCAGCAGCGACCGACGCAGGTTTTTCATGTCGCCGACCTGTATCACTACATCATAGTCCCCGTTCAGCAGCATGTCCCTGGTCACCTGCTCATCCTCAGACTGAGGCATGAAGGTGTTGATACCGGGCGTATCAATGATTTCCCACTTGTGGCCGCCCAGAGTGGCCCCACCGCGTGTTATCTCTACCGTTGTGCCCGGATAATTGGATACGGTCATGTAACGCCCGGTCAGATATCCGAAGATGGCGCTCTTGCCAACGTTCGGATTGCCAACCAGCAGCAGTGCATCGTCTCTCTTTACCTGAACGGTGCTCATCGGGTCACTCTGCTGCTACTCCCACTTGCTCAGGTGTACCGTTCCAGGAGTGTCGGTTTCCTTTAAATCCTGGTAGGTCATTCGAATATCGGAATGCGAAATGGAGTAACCTCTTTTCATAAGGCAATTCCTGACATTGCTGTAACGGGCCGGCACCCTGAAAATGGCGGCATCATATCTTTCGCTGATTATCCAGTTCTCTGTAAGGAGGATCATTCCCTCGCACATCCTGTCGACGGAGGGCATTCCCTCTTCAGATGGTTTGATCAACAGGGTATTCACCCTGGCCGTGCCCGCAATCTCTTCTTTTGCATATGGCTGAGTGTGCACAACTGCAAAGCCTGCGGCCTGGCCGTGCCAGAAGAGCAGGAGGACATCCCCGATCTGGAAACGGAAAGTCGCTTCCGCTTCCGGACGGTAATCGAGACCCGGCGATACCCTGTCGGAGATCTCAGCGATTCTCTCGAAGGCCTCGGCCCTCTCCGAATCGTTCAAATCACTCAGCACCACCAGACTCAGGCCTTCGATCCCCCCCTGCCTGCCACCTCTCTCACTTTTCTGCAGGGACGAGCGACTCAGGTCGAGAGTCATTCCGGCGAAAACCATCCCCAGGCCGCTGTAGAACTGAAGGTTACGGTATGAGCGCGGCATGGTCTCCACACCGAGAGTAGTGACACCGGCCCCGCGCAATTCTGCGGTGGAGCGTTCAACCAGTCTCCTGCCGATCCCACTCCCCTGAGCAGGCGGCAATATGGCAACAGGGCCCATCCACGCAGTTTTCCCCCATCGGCATGCGAGACAGAATCCGATGATGCCCCCCTTCTTTTCTGCGGCAAACGAATAGTGAGGTGTCCTGCCCATGTAGTAATCGAGGAGGCGACCGGTCATGGTGGGAAGGCGTGTACTCTTCTGTCCCATCCTCCTGTATTCATCCTCAAAGGCAACCTGCAGGATGCGTCTTACCCTGCCGGCATCATCCTTGTGAAGGGGGCGTATCAGTAATTTATCTCTCGCCATTTCTATCCACGGCGTTACCTCTCGAAAACCGTTCTTCATAGATCCGCTGCAGCCTGGGCCTGTATATAAGTTCGAATGTCTCCCCGCCATCAGGAAAAAGGTTCAACGTGTACTTCTTGACACCTTCGATCACAGCCAGCGCTTCACCCTTCGTCTGCACCTGCGTGGCAATCATCTGCTGAGCAATGGCGACAACGCGCTGAACTTTCCTGATTCGCCCCGTCTCCTCCCGGATTTCATCCCTCTTCTCCAGGTTTTCACCACTTTCTTCTTCCTGCAGATCAGACATTTATATCACCTCTGACGTGAAACGTAGAGAGTGACAGGAACAAGTCAAAGTTAAATTGGAGGAAATTGGTCGGAATTTATATCCGCTACTTCAGCGCTCTCCTGGCAGCCGCCATCAGATCGTTTGTTTTAAGCGAGAGGCCGACCATCCAGAAATTGTTTGCCGTGAGATCATTTCTGAATCCACCGTAATAGAGATGCAGTTGATCTTCCAGCGCCGAAAAACCCACTGAATAGAGAACGCTTTTACGACCGCCGATGGTTGCATAGGAGAAGGCGATCGAGGGGAATCCGATCCGGTTGAGGGAGCGCCAGATCGCGGCATTGCTTACCCTGTAGTAACGGATCGCGAAACCTGCAGATGCAGTCAGCGTGGCTTCTCCAGAGACAGGGAAGACAACAGAGACAGGGGTTGCGAATGCCAGTTTCGCCCCGAACGACTCTACAATCCTTATGGTCACCGGATGGGGTACCACACGCCCGGTATTGTTGTCCTTCCACTGAATAATAATGGTATCACCCGGTCTGAAGGTACCCGTCCATATCCAGCGACCCTCCATGGATTCGTCACCGGTAACATCGCTGTGCGTCCATTTTCTGGTTTGTTTTTCCCATTCCTGGAGGCCGGGGACCTCCACCATTACACGTTTTCCTTTTTCGATGGCAAATATCTCGAGTCTGTAAGAACGGCCGGGCCCGGACTGACCCGGCTGCAGCGCAACGAGCAGATCGGCTGACGCCGGAACCCAGTTTCCGGACGAGATCTCCTGCGATTTCCCCTCAAACCTGTAGCTGACAGTAGTGCGCGGACCTTCGGCCCATTTATCTGGATCCTGCTGCTGGTTGACGGTCTGGGCCGCGGCTGTTGTCTGTGTGCAGATAAAGCAGAGTATCGCAAGTGCAGATATAACTCTCAAGATACAGGGTGATCCGGCTGCCGAACCGGTATCACGATTCACTCCTCCGTTCCCTCCTCCCCCTCCTCATCCTGTTTTTCTGAGATCTCATTCAGTCTTTCCAGCTGATCCTTCAGCAGCTCTCCGGGGATGAAACCTTCTATCGCAGGTGGCAGCATTTTCCCCCGCGGCTTCATGAATAGATACATTATGCTCCCAATACTCTCTTCGTCGAAGAAGTTGCGGACGATCTTCGGCACATCTTCCATGTAGGCAAGACCGAACATGCACCATTCAGCGCCTGTGGCTCTGAAGGTTTCCTCAATCTTCATATAATCCTGCAGACTCACGAGTGATTTGTCGACAAAGGCCACCACACACGGTTTATCGCTGCGCAGGATAATCTTCTCGAACATGCTGTCACTGCGAGGGTGGACAATCAGTACTTCCACCTGGATATCCTCCTATCGGTCACTTTCTCTATCTTATTTACGGTTTGATCGGGTTTGCCGGACTCGACCCTCCAGACCGGGATTCCGGTATTGAGAGTACTGCTCTCTGGCCAGGAGTGACATCGCTTTCAGAAAAGATGATCCAATTCTCGCTGGCTCCACAGCTGTTGCGATTCCTCTGAAACCGGTAGATCCTGTCCCTGCCGCTACCGTTGAAATTGTAATAGGTCCAGACTTCATAGTCTGCAAAAGGTCCTTCACTGAATTCAATATTGTCGGGCTCTCCGTAGGTCGCCCTGATCTCATCTCTGTCGTCACGCTTTCCACCGCATCCGACGGCGACTGCAACAAGCAGAACCGCAAACAGGGATATTCTGGGCCATCTGGAGCACCTCTGAATGCTGATAATATCAACCCTTTCCTCGGACAGCTCTTTCATCGGTCTCGACCAGGCGTTCGCAACCTTAGTACACCGTTTCGCAATCACGCCGGCATTCAAGTGCCGATGCATTCCGGCCAGCAGCGTTGCTCCTCGTGCCTCGCCGGCCGCACACCTCGCACTATCGATACATCACCGTAATTACGGAGCGGTGCACTTAGTACGGTACAATCAGTTGGCGCACAATAAAAGACTATGTACACCGCTCCTTAATTATGCTGGCATTCAAGCGCCGATGCATTCCGGACGGCTGTGTTGCTCGTCGTCGCGATAGACACCGCTATCCCTCCTCCCCGTGCCTGGCCGGCCTGACGCCTCGGCGCTCTCGATACATCACCATAATTAAGGAGCGGTGCACTAAGCAATTAGCAAGTTTCTGTAAATAATGCAGAAGAATCAATCAGCGATCTTCAGCCTGCCGGCTCCCGCGTGCTCTGACCCGCAGGATGCGTCTGTGTGTGGCCTCCAGTATTTCGAACTCCCAGCCTGCGAAGCTGTGGAGTTCACCCACTTCGGGTATCCTGCCCAGCGTCGCGGTGATATAGCCACCCAGTGTTTCATACTCACCCTCGGGAAGATCGATATTCATCGATCGACGCAGCTCTGCGATCCTGGTTCTGGCATGGAGCATGACCCAGCCGCTGGTGGTGGAGGAGACGGTAACCGATTCCCGGTCGAACTCATCGCTGATCTCCCCGACGATCCTCTCGAGCGCATCCTCCATTGTGACGATACCTGCTGATCCACCGTATTCATCCACGATCACGGCCTGATGGACCCGACCCTGCTTCATTTCCAGGATCAGTTCCTGCAGACGCTTTGTCTCGGGAATGAAATAGGCCGGATGCATCAGGTCTCCGACGGTCGCGTCCTCAGGGACATCGAGCAGGTCGAATACATACAGGAGGCCAACTATATTGTCTATCCGATCCCTGTATACTGGGATCCTTGAGTGACCGTGCTCGGTGATCTGCGGAAGTGCTGTTGAGATGGTGGTGTGCTCTTCAAGTGCAATCACATCCACCAGCGGCACCATGATCGATTCAACCTGAGTCTCTGAAAATCGGAAGGTCCTGTCTATCATCCGCCAGCCGTCATATCGAAGGAGGCCCTTCTGCTCCCCCTCCCCGAGCAGAAGCAGCAGTTCCTCCCGGGTAACGAAGGGATTGTTCCGTCCATATCCTGTCTCTTCCAACCGCAGCAGCCTCAAGGCGAGTCCATCTGCTAACCATACCAGCGGGGAGAGCAGAATCCTTATCGTCTGAAGGAGAGGCGCTATCAGCAGGCAGATGCCGTCTGCATACTGCCGGAAGACAGTCTTCGGAAGAATCTCGCCGAAGATCAAGATGAGGGGGGTCACCAGCAGGATTGAGAACAGAGCCTCCTGGCCCGGAGCAACAGCTGTAAAGAGCCCCGTGGCCACCACCGCTGTCGCTACGTTGAAAAAGTTCGTCCCGATCAGCGTGGTGGTTACCATCTTCCGGGGACTTTTAAGAAATGTGTCCACCAGTTCTGCCGAACGCCGGCCGGCTCTGGCCAGATGATGCATACGGAGCCGGTTGCACGTGATAATGGCGATTTCGGCACCCGAGAAAAATGCTGACCCGATAATTCCAATCAGTATGAGGATTACCAGAAGCGGCTGACTCATTCCACCCTCCACTCCACCTTGACCCAGAGAATCCTGCTGGGACGGGCAGAAAGAACCGTACAGCGGAATGGTGGTACATCCACTCTCTCCCCCGGTTCCGGGATGCGACCCAACCTGTTGACAATCCACCCACCGACTGTTTCGGCGTGCTCATCTTCGAGTTTACAGCCTGTGGCTTCAGAAAACTCATCCAGCTCCCATCCGGTATATACAACCGCCACTCCCGGAGCGATCAGCTTGAACGGTGATTCCTCTTCATCCCTCGTATCAGCGATCTCGCCGACTATCTCCTCGAGAATATCCTCCATCGTCACAAGACCTGAAACCGATCCGTACTCATCGATAACAAGTGCGAGATGAAGCCTGCGATCGCGAAATTCCTTCAGAAGTTCCACTACCTTCATGCTTTCGGGAACGAAATAGGGTTTCCTCAGCAGGTCCTTCAGTTCATAACGGACCGAATCCCGGGCCCTTATTGCCAGGTAATCCTTTGCATAGAAGATGCCGGCAATATCCTCCAGGTCCCCTTCGATGACGGGGAGCCTGGAGAAACCGCTGCTGCGGAACGCGTCTATCCATTCATCCAGCGGGGCAGTTATATCGAGGCTTACAACCTCAACCCTCGGCGTCATGACATCGCCGGCTGTCCGACTTTCGAGGTCGAGTATGTTGCTGATGATCTTTCTTTCGAAAGTATCGACAACCCCCTCATCGTACCCTATATCGACCGCGGTTGCGAGTTCATCACTGGAAAGAGCGGGGCCCTCCAGTCTTGATAAACCTGAATGAGATGAAATAAGGTCTGTAAAGCGCTCCAGCACAATGCGTACCGGTCCCAGTAGAGCTGTGAACCAGGAGAGGGGACCGGAGATGACCGGTGCCATTCTTTCCGCATTCTCCAGTGCAAACGATTTGGGTGCAATTTCACCGAAGAAGAGGATCAGCACCGTCATGATACCGGTTGCCCATATCATCCCCGCCTCGACCGCGCGCTCACTTCCCAGAGTGGCAAACAGGTTGATAGCCACGACGGTTCCCAGCGATGCTGCAGCCACATTCACAAGGGTATTCCCCACCAGGAGGCTTACAAGCAGACGACGCGGTTTGCCGAGCAAAGCGAGAACTCTCCGCCACGAACTGCTTCCGCTGAACTGTTTATTGGCGATCCTCGACCTGTTGAGGGAAAAGAGAGCGGTCTCAGAGGATGAGAAGAATCCCGACAAACAAAGCAGAATGAGAAGCAGGGCAGTCTGCCAGGCTAGTGTCATGTCACGTGACAAATGTCGGCACCGAGAGTGACGCCGCACTCGGCCGGCAAGGCGCGGTGACGATGGAATAGCCGTGTGCTGTTCCGAGGAGGCGCAACGCAGCCGGTTGGGATGCGGCACCGCTCGAATGCCACGGTTGTTGCGTGACAGGGCACTGGTGTGTTCATTACTCCTCTGATACCAGTTTTTCTACGGCACCTCGCAGCTCATCGAGAGTGAACGGCTTGCTGAGGAACGGCCTGCCAACACTGTTGAGGAAGTTCTGGGCGTTCGGGCTGAGAGTATCTCCTGTGAGAAAGAGAACGCGATTGGCCAGAAGCGGCTGCTGGTCCACCAGCCTCCGGAAAAATTCCCGGCCATCCATTACAGGCATTTTCAGATCGAGCAGAATGGCATCCGGCGGGTCGGAATTCTGAAGCAGCTCAAGCGCCTCCTCTCCATTATCCGCCGTCATGACCTGGTATCCGGTCAGTTCGAGGATCTCCACAATGATCTTCTGCATCTTCTTCTCGTCCTCGACTGCCAGAATCATTCCTGTCCGAACATCAGAACTCTTTTCTTTACGTCCCTCTTCTTCCTCAACAGTATCTGAAGGTGCTTCCGATTCAACCGGAAGCCAGATAGTGAAGACGGCTCCTCCGTCAGGATGGTTCCCCGCTTCAATCCTGCCTTCGATCTGCTGTACAATGCGGTAACAGATCGACAATCCGAGTCCGGTACCGCTGCCCACCTCTTTAGTGGTAAAGAATGGATCGAATATTCTGGTAATATCCTCCTCGGGGATTCCAGGACCGGTATCCCTTATTTCCAGCAAGAGCGCCGGAGATGACTCGAAACCTCCCGGCGCGCCTTCCGGAAGGAGGGCAGTCTTGACGGAAATGCTGCGCTTCGATCTCTCGGTCATGGCCATTGCCTGCCGGGCATTGTTCACTATGTTGAAGATAAGCTGCTGTATCTGGAATGAATCGAGAACGCTTGGAGGGATGCCATCTGAGAGGTTCGTTTCGATAGTTATGTCATCGAGAGTCAGCTGGTACTGCAGCAGCGAAAGAGACTGAGCTACAACTTCGTTCAGGTTCGTTTCCTCGCCACGGTTCTCTTCACCTCGGGCAACCTGCAGAAGATTTTCGACCAGATACTTTGCCCTCAAGGCTTCCTGGCTGATGCTTTCCAGTTTATCGCGAATCGTGTCATCCAGTTCGCCCTCCAGCATCAATTCGCTGTTCCCGACGATGACACCCAGCGGATTATTCAATTCATGGCTGATTCCGGCCATCAGCTCGCCGAGCCCTGCAAGCTTCTCCGTCTGGATAAGCTGCAGCCTGGTCTCCTCGTTTTTAATAAGGCTCTCTTCCAGACGGTTGATCAGATCATTCTTACGTATCCAGAGAGCCATCGAATTGCCGAAGATATTAACCAGCTGCAGGTCCGATTGGTTGAAATGATCTGTTTCCGCCGAATCTCCGACACCCAGAACACCCCAGACCCTGTCATCGACCTGCAGGGGAACGAAAACCGCGGATTCCAGCGTGTATTCCGATTCGGTCAGTCCTTCATACTCAGACCTGTCTGTCGATCCGTTCAGAAGCAGTGGTTCGATAGTGCGAGCCACCCACCCGTAGAATCCCCTGCCCACCGGAATCCTGTTGGGTGGTGCCAGAGTGCTCGACCCCTGAAAAGCAGTCAGTACAAGTTCCTGGTTATTCGGGCTCAGAAGATGGAGTGACGCCTGGTCGGCACTCATTACATGGCGCAGTGACTCAAGCATATTCCCATACGCTTCGTACGCACTCTCACCGGCGATAAACTCACGGGAGAATTCAAAGAGTACCTCGATCAGGGAGAGTCTCTGTTTCAGCACCTCCTCTTCGATTTCAGCTTCCACCAGATGATAACGGGTCTTGCGGAGCTGTTTGTGCTTTTGAATTACATAGAGGCAGAACATGAGAACCAGGATCGTGAGTCCGTCTGTATAGGTCTGAAGGATCGCCGGTTTCAGAACCATTTCTACCGGCGGTAATACTCCGGGCATGTGGTTAAGGATGAAGGCTCCCAGAAGAGCGAACATCACAAGAGTAACCAGGAGCCACAATTCCCAGTCGAGCCGGTCTACCTCCTCAAGGCTGCGAGGTGGTTCACCCATAGATGGAGCAAGCCATGTGTCCAGATGATCGCCCCACTTTTTAATGCCCCTGAGAGTGTTGCCCCCCATGAAGTTCTCCAGATCAATAACTCAGAGTTCAATCCCCAGCCGCCGAAGTGTACCCGCCAGTACGCGCCCTGTAAATGACTCCGGGGCTAGGGCCACATCCTCGGGGCGACCGTATGCCACGATCAAACCCCCATCTTCTCCTCCCCCCGGTCCCAGATCGATCACCCAGTCAGACCTGGAAACCAGATCCATGTTGTGCTCGATCACCACCACAGTATGGTGCTGCTCAACTAATTCCTCAATACAGTCAATCAGTTTGCTGACTTCAGTGCCATGCAGTCCCGTTGTAGGTTCATCAAAGAGATAGAGTTTCGAACCGCCGCCCCTCCGTCCCAGATGGGTTGCCAGTTTAAGCCTCTGAGCCTCTCCTGCCGACAGTAATGGTGCGGGTTGACCCAGTCCGAGGTATCCGAGACCTACTCTCTGCAGCGGCTGCAGTGCTTTTACTATCCCTCTCTGGTCGTTGAAAAACTGTACGGCGCCATCCACTGTAAGTTGCAGGATATCGGCAATGTTCTTTCCCCTGTACCGAACATCCAGAACCTTCCGGGTGAAGCGCTTTCCATCACACTCTTCACACAGCAGGGTAACGTCTGCCATGAACTGCATATCGACGATTACACTGCCCTTTCCCCGGCATTCGGGACATCTGCCTCCTTCGATATTGAAAGAGAATGAACCGGCATTCAATCGGGCACGTTTGGCTGTTTCGGTACCGGCAAACACGCTTCTGATCCCGTCCCACGCTTTGGTATAAGTCGCTGGATTGCTCCTCATGTTTGCGGTAAGGGGGCCCTGCTCCAGGCTCTCAAGCCCTCTCAAACCTTCATAACCGTCAATGGCTGCAAATTTACCCGGCCTGCGGGCCGGTTCGAGTCCGATAACCTGTTCGATTGCCGGTTTAAGGATATCGTATATCAGGGTTGATTTGCCTGAACCGGAGAGCCCGGTGATGCACGTGAAGAGCCCCCGCGGGATCTCCACATCGATTTCCTTCAGGTTGTGTTCCGCCGCGCCACTGATTTTCAGCCATCCATGGCGCGGCTGGCGTCTGCGCAGTGGACGCTGGGGGCCCATGCGGCCCTGCAGGTAGCGGCTCGTTGCCGTATCGGCCCCGGTGAGCAGCCCGTGCAGCGCACCCTGGTAGACTATTTTACCACCTCTTCGTCCTCCCTCCGGCCCCAGGTCTACCACCAGATCAGCAGACTCGATGAAATCGCGATCGTGCTCCACGACGATAACCGTGTTACCGCTGTCCCGCAGATGTTTGACTATTCTGATCAGGCGGCCTGTATCCATCGGATGGAGCCCGACACTCGGTTCATCCAGAATGTATGTCGTATCCACCAGTGCGGCTCCAATTACCGATGCCAGGGCGATCCTCTGTGCTTCCCCTCCTGAGAGCGTTCTGGAAAGCCTGTCGAGAGTGAGATACCCGACTCCAACTTCTTCCAGGTATTTCAGTCGTGATTCTGCCTCTTTAAGGATGGGAGCGTATATCTTCTTCCGTTCACCGGAGAGTTGCAGCGAACCGAGCCACATTCTCGCATCCGAGATGGTGCGGGAGAGGAGGGTTCCCATGTCCTCTCCCCCCAGCACCACACTCCTTGCCTCACTCCGCAGGCGTGATCCACTGCATTCGGTACAGGTTACGTACGACCGATAGCGAGCCAGGAAAACCCGCACGTGAACTTTGTATTTCTTCCTTTCCAGTTTCCTGAAGAAGCCGTCAACCCCCTTGAAACGTCCAAACCCCATCCACACGAGATCCTGATGTGAACTCTCCATTTCCTCCCATGGCAGATCAACGCGTATCTCTTCTTCCGCTGCGGCTTCGAGAAGACGCTTCTGCCAGCGCTGATACGCAGGCTTCGTCCACGGTTCCACCGCCCCTTCTTCAAGACTCCTGGTTGGATCGGGCACAACCAGATCGGGCAGATAGACAATCAAGGAACCGAATCCCTCACAGGCAGGACAGGCACCGTAGGGACTGTTGAAGGAGAAAAGCTGCGGCCTCGGCTGTGGAGCCTCTCTCAGACACGATGAGCAGAGATAACCCTCTGTGTATAACCGTCTGCCATCAGGTCTATCGATCACTGCGATACCACCGCCCTCCCTGTAGGCACCCTCCACCGCTTCTCTAATCCTGCTGCGGGGCACCGAAGGCGTAAGCCTGTCGATTACCAGCAGCGGTCTTTCAGTCACGGAAGCCGCGTCACTTATCTCCCTGGCCACAACCTCCAGTTCGGAATCGCTCGAGTCGAGCCGCACTATGCCCTCGCTGCTCGATATCCTCAGGTATCCCTCCTGCAGCAGCATCCTCAATCTGGCGATCGCCTCCTCCGGTGAGCCGGCGGCAGGCAGAGGAGCTGAAACCATCAGAGGAGAGAGACCTGCATCGAGATCGGCTCTCAGCAATTCGGCAACCTGGCCAACCCGATCGGGTTCCACCGGTTCCCCGCACCCCTGACACAGCACCGTTCCGAGACGGCTGTAAAGCAGACGGAACACATCGGCAACTTCTGTCATTGTGGCAACAGTAGACCGGCTGCTTCTGGGAGGCGGAGTCCGACCTACCGCAACCGTGGGAGTGATACCGGCGGCAAAATCCAGGTCGGGTTTCTCCATCCGTTCGAGGAACTGCCTGACATAGGGATCGATAGATTCGGTGTATCTGCGCTGCCCCTCCGTATGGATGGTATCGAATGCCAGGCTCGATTTGCCCGAACCGGAGGGACCGGTAATCACGATCAGGCGATGATGAGGCAATATCAGGTCCAGGTTCTTCAGATTGTGGACCCTTACACCTCTTAATTCCAGTGCATCAGCCACGGCACATGAATTGCAGGTCTGTTTTCAAGCAATACATAACAAAGCAATATAATGAATGGGATCCTAGTACCCTCAGTCACAATTCCGTCGTAATTCATCCTCCGCTGCATCCGCACCTGCGGCGTTGCGCCTCCTCGCTCAAGGAGCCTGCCGGAGAAACGCTCCGGCTGCGGATTGCGTTGCCATCCGGCGCCAGTGTAACCCTCGCTATCGTCGGATTCTCCGACAGGCTCCTGGACACCGCTATGCCTCGTCGCCGCGTCTGGCCGGAGCGGCGCAGAGTAGTCCTCGATTATGCAACGGAATTCTGACTCAGGACACTAAACCGTTGTGTTTCTCTGGCGGTCGCCTACAGAGAGGCTGTCGAACGCATTACCGCGGCAACTTCTTCGGGCAGGGGAGCGGCCGTGCGATCCCTGCCTGTACAGACCAGTGAGGTCCACCCTTCCACCAGCGATTCCTCCTCCCCATCACGCAATATCCGATAGTAGAAAGTGCACGAGCGGGTTCGCAATTCCAGCAGTCGGGTTTCAACGATCAGATCGTCATCGTAGGTGGCCGGCTTCAGATATCTGAGGTGGCATTCGGCGATGAAGAGGGCGAATCCCTGTTCCTCCATAGTCGTATAGGGGATACCCGACTCTTTCATCCACTCGGTACGCCCCACTTCAAAATAAACCAGGAAATTGGAGTGATAGACTACAGCCTGCGCGTCGGTCTCAGCATACCTGACCTGGATAGGGACCCTGCCTACATACTCACCGGGGCGTACCGGCCCGGGATCGATTCGTCCATTCTCAGCTCTCATCCTGTTATTCATCAGTTTCCAGATCTCACTCCCGACAATTGTCGCATTGAAAGGGAAAGCCCTTGATACAACCAGTAACGGTATACTCCGAATAGTGTCGTCGCCGGAAGAACTTTTGACAAGAGGAAGAGTATATAATTAGAACTCCTAATATAATTGGATCTGAGAGGCTTTGACGTTGACTTGAATCCGCCCCCTGGTACCTTGGCATTGATGATAATTGTATTCATCCTGAGTCATTCATGCCGGGCAAAATTGTTACTGGAGGAGAAGATGGAGCAGCAGGAAACACAGAACGACGCACTGAAGCAGAGGGTGGAGGAGGTCATCCAGCAGCTGCGTCCGGCACTGCAGATGGATGGTGGCGACATGGAACTGGTCGGCCTGGAGGAAAACACCGTGATGCTCAGGCTTACCGGTGCCTGCGCGGGCTGTCCCATGTCCACAATGACCCTGAAGATGGGGATCGAAGCCAGATTGAAGCAGGTAATTCCAGAGATCAAAGAGGTAGTGGCCGTCTGAGAGGAGGGCCTCTACCTGTCTCAACTTCATCCCTCCCTGACAATCCTGCTTGTTCCCATTCTCTTCATAGTGTTATAGCTCTGAATCTCAGGGCTTTATTCACCTTCAATGACGGAGATCTGTCATGATGCGCACCAGCCGCCTCCTATCCATTTTTTACTCTACCCTCTTCCTTCTCATGCTTCTGCCACTGAATCCACCTGATGTTCAGGCCCAGGATCAGGGCGTTGATGAATCGCTTTACGCAGGCATGCAGTGGCGTTCGATCGGTCCCTTCCGGGGAGGCAGGTCAACGGCGGTTGCCGGATCCCGGACCCGCACCGATGAATACTACTTCGGCGCAACGGGCGGAGGTGTGTGGAAGACCATAAACGGAGGCGTGGACTGGGAGAACGTATCGGACGGCTTTTTCGGTACCGGATCGGTCGGTGCGATCGCCGTCAGCGAATCGAATCCCGATATCGTTTATGTCGGAACGGGTGAAACGCAGATCAGGGGGAATATATCCCACGGCGACGGTGTCTACAAAAGCACCGACGGCGGCCAGACCTGGACCCACCTGGGACTGACCGAAACCCAGTTCATATCGCGCATCAGGATACACCCGACAGATCCCGATATCGCATACGTGGCCGCCCTGGGTCATGTGTATGGGCCGAACGAGGAACGAGGAATATTCAAAACGACCGACGGGGGCCAAACGTGGGAGAAGATCCTGTTCGTCAGCGATCGGGCCGGTGCAGTGGACATATCGATGCTGACAGGTGATCCCGATGTGTTCTTTGCTGCCACGTGGGAGATGGGGCGTACACCATATTCACTCAACAGCGGCGGTCCCGGTTCGAAGCTCTTCAAAACCACCGACGGTGGTCGGAACTGGACCGAAATCACCGGCAATCCCGGTCTCCCGGAAGGCACTATCGGCAAGATCGGCGTGGCAGTTTCGCCCGTCAGCAGTGACAGGGTATGGGCCATTGTGGAGGCGGCGAATGGAGGAATATTCCGTTCAGATGACGCCGGGGCAACCTGGACCCTTCTGAACGACGACAGGCGGTTCCGCCAGCGGGCCTGGTACTACACGCGCATTTACGCCGACACAGAGGACCTGGATACGGTTTACGTTCTCAATACCGGTTTCTACAAGTCGACCGACGGAGGGGAGTCTTACACGGCCATCCGCGTGCCTCACGGCGACAACCACGATCTGTGGATTAATCCCGACGATCCGCAGACGATGATCAATTCGAACGATGGTGGTGCCAACGTATCATTCGACAGCGGAGAAACCTGGTCGGAGCAGGATTTCGCCACTGCCCAGTTCTACCATGTTACGACCGACAATAACTTCCCCTATCGCATCTACGGCGCGCAGCAGGACAACAGCACGGTACGTATTGCCAGCCGAACCCGGAGGAGCGGCATCGGATTCGATGACTGGACATCCACTGCCGGCGGTGAGAGCGGCTATATAGCCGCCAAACCGGATGATCCTGAGATCGTTTTCGGAGGAAGCTACGGAGGTCTGCTCGTCAGGCTCGATCATCGCACCGGCATGACCCGCAATGTCAACGCATGGCCCGACAACCCGATGGGCCACGGAGCCGAAGATGCAAGGTTGAGGTTCCAGTGGACCTTCCCGATAGTCTTCTCACCGCACGATCCCGACCTGCTCTATATCTGCTCGCAGTACCTGCTCAAGAGCACGAACGGCGGTGAGACGTGGAAGAGGATAAGCCCCGACCTCACCCGCAACGATCCGAGTACGCTCGGACCCTCGGGCGGTTCGATCACGCACGACAACACCGGCGTGGAGTACTACGCAACCATCTTCACCATATCAGAATCACCCCTGACTCCCGGTTTGATCTGGGCAGGCTCCGATGACGGCCTGGTGCACATTACGCTGGATGGCGGCGCTTCCTGGAACAATATCACTCCTGCCGGGATGCCCGAGCGGGGTCTGTGCAGCATGATAGAAGCCTCCCCCCACCATGAGGGAACCGCCTGGCTGGCTGTGGACAATCACGAGAACGACGATTTCACCCCCCACATCTTCTTTACCCACGACTACGGCCAGACCTGGACAGAGAGCACCGCGGGCATCCCCAACACTACATTCGTCCGAGTTGTCAGGGAGGATCCGATGAGGAAGGGCCTCCTCTACGCGGGCACAGAGATGGGGGTTTTCGTCAGCTTCAACGGCGGACAAATGTGGCAGCCGCTCCAGATGAACCTGCCGCTGGTGCCGATCCACGACCTTGTAGTCAAGGGAGACGACATTATCGTAGCTACCCACGGCCGCTCCTTCTGGGTCCTGGATGACGTCACACCGCTCCATGAGCTGGCCGATTCACCCATGCTCGATTCCCCCTTTCTCTTCCAGCCCAAAGATGCATACCGCGTCAACTGGGGAGGGGGAGGCAGAGGTGATTTCCACGGTGGTGGCGACGGTGAGGTTTCGGGCGATAACCCGATGAGCGGCGTGGTCCTGACCTACTATCTGGAGAATGCTGTCAAAAAGGTGACTTTCGAGATACTGGATGAGAGCGGCGAGGCCTTCATGACCATGGATAACACCGAGGAGGGCAGTCGGAATTCTATCCCCACGGAACCGGGACTCCACCGCGTTTCCGCTTTTCTGACCTACCCGGCCTTCCGCGGTTTCGAAGGCATGATCATGTGGGCGGCCGGGTCGAGACCGATCCCCGCCCCACCGGGACAATACTCAGTTCGTTTTACGGCCGACGACCACTCCGTGACACGATCGTTCAACTGGATGGCTGATCCCCGCAGCGGTTCATCGGATGCCGACCTGAGGGCACAGTTCGACCTGGCCATGCGCATAAGCAACAGAACGAATGACGCCAACGACGCCGTCTTCATGATCCGGGATATTGTGGAGAAGGTTGACGCGGCGATCGAGGAATCTGGAAACAACCGGGGCCTCACACGGGCAGGAGAAACCCTGAAGGAAAAACTGAGCGTGCCTGAAGCGGAGATCTACCAGGTGCGCAACCGCAGCGGCCAGGATCCGCTCAACTTCCCGATCAAGCTGAACAACAAGATCGCTGCCCTGCTGGGTGTTGTGCTGAGCGGCGACTACCGACCGACCGATCAGGCCTACGAAGTCTTCGCGGACCTCTCCGCCCGGCTTCAGGTACAGCTCGACGCGATCAAAGAGATACTCGGCACTGATCTGGCCGCCTTCAACCGGCGACTTGAGAGGATGAACCTTGAATCGATCGTTCCCGTGGACCGGTCAAAAGACTGAAGTGAAATAAAAATCACTCCTTCTGTTCCTCATCGACTCCCGGACCGCTCAACATCCTGGTTCTGGGAGGAACCGCTGACATTCAGGGGGCTGCTCGAAGGAATCCAGGAGGGGATCGGCTCGAACGCCACCTTCACCGGTTTTCAAGCAGATAATCAACGGCTGGTAAGTATTGTGCAATTGCCTCGTTATTAATACCTCAGCGCTGACACCGGATCTATATGCGTTGCTAAGTGCTCCCTGTCTATTGTGAGGTCCACTGCTTTATCATGCGAGACAGGGCTCTGTGGCCGATGACCGTATTTATAGGTTCTTCGCTTATTGCGACCACCCTGCCGTACCAGGTCAGAATGCGGACAGGTGTCTTGTAAACTCCAAGATCCTCCACGGCATTACTGCTTGCGGACACAAAGACAGGCATACCGGTCTCTATCCCCCACAGAGTCCGACGGGCTTCGTAACGGTCCCCTAATGCTACAGCCTGGACCGAAAGAAATAAACAGTTCAGGCTGTCACAGAAGGAGGCTATCATCGGCAGTTCGTAGAGACAGACCATGCATTCCCGATCACCCACGACTACCCAGAGCGTCAGTTTCCGGTCGGATACCGTGGCATTCTCCCCTGAAAGAGTCTGCAGAGGTCCGAGCAGCTCCGGCAGATCCCTGCCCAGCCACCCCGGATATACAGCTCCATTGATCCCGGCATCTGATTGATTATCAATCTCTTCATACTCGATCGGAACGTAAGTGCCCTGCATGGCCCCATAAATCCCCAGAACCATCATCAAGAACATGGAGAGTGCCAGTGGGAGTAACCGGATGAATCGAGGTGAACAGATCATCGATCGCCATCTGAGAGGAGTACCTGCTCATTTCCCGATCGAAACCGCTCTCTGATTTCATTCTCCAGATTCTCCCATTCATACAATGTCGAGTCGCTGTTGAGAAAAATCCGGCCGTTCGGGCCCGTTGTCATGGAGCGCACACCATCTTCGAGTGGAATGGTCCACTCCCCGGCAAAACTCCCGTCGGGCAGCAGCAGAAGTACACGGGTGGTCGCACTCTCCCCATCGAAGTCGCTCCGATAGACCAGAAGACCCAGATCGGCGCACGGAACTATCCCGTTGACATCCCTTTCCGGTATCAGGTTTCCCTTACGATCTTCAATTGATCTAAGCGAGGTTCCAGACACAGGCAACCATTCCGACAATCCATCTTCCGACCAGAATGCAAGACGGGGGTGTGACTCATCGAAAACCAGGATCTTTTCACTGTTCCAGCGGACCAGCCACCACCAGTTGTAAGCCGATTTGAAGAAGAGTCCCGCCTTTCCATGACTGCCCAGACCACCGGCCGGCAAGATCTTTCCATCTGAGAGACCGACCGTAAAGAGAGGATCTGAATCGTTCTCGAGCGAATCGTGTATCAGCCATCTATCGCCTTCAATCCAGACCATTCCACTCGGCCAGACACCTCCGGCCCATCTCAGGCCGGAATCCGTATTGATGAGTGAATAGAGTCCCGAGCGGGGATCTGCCAGAAAGGGCAGATCACCGGCCATATAGACTCGTGACCGCAGGCTCCCCTCCGGATGAGGAGAAACAACCGAATCGATTTCCCACTCTCCCGAATCTGTTTCTGACAGCAATACTCCAAGACCGTCATCGTAGCCCAGATAGAGCAGCTCACTGCCTCCCACCGCCTTAACTCTTCCCGGTCTGGAGTCTGATGCAGCAGGATGCCCGCTCCTTGCAATACCGGCTTTATTCAATACTGCCTGAATATCTTCAACTCTTTCCACAATCCGGCCGGGGAGAGAGGAGAGCCTGCCCTGGTGGACATCCGGTCGCGTATCGTTATCGGAGGCGGCATTCATATCCGGGCCGGGTGACTCACCGGCCCCTGTTCGATCCGCCTCTCCCAGCAGGCGCAGCCTGTAAACAGTGTCTGACCCGTCTATCGCGTAAGCCAGACCACCGCCGGGCCAGATCGTTTTTATTGCAGGCCGGTTCAGAAGGTGCTCAAAGCGGAGCCTGCCTGTCTGATCGTAAGCGCGTACGACCCTGAGAGAACCGTCGAGAAGATAGGCCAGCCCATCTGCACCGAGGGTTGCATTGAAGGTATAGGCGGGCAGGTTCTTCAATCTGCCATCAGCCCGTCGCTCCAGCCTGTCGGACAGGTGAGACCACGAATCGGAAGCCACTACTTCATCAGAATAAGAAAGAACCTCGATGAGATTCTTCTGGCTCCATCCCAGCAGTACATTTCCGTTTTCGAATCTGCAGACTTGAACGGCATTCAATTCGACCGATGCCAGATCAAAAGCCGCTGATGAACCGGATGGAACAGCTGTTCCATATTCGAGTGAATCACCCGTCTCCGAAATTAAGAGAGCAACCGGGGAACCGGGACCGTGGTACGAAGCGTTGAATAACCAGCCACCTGAGCTGAACTGGAGGGATGGAGTGGCCATGTCGAGTGCCGGAATCTGCTCAAGCTCGAGGAATTCGCCCGATGGAGTGAACCATGAGACCTGATAAAGATGAGCCACACCGACTCTGCGACCATCGGTGAGGAGGGCATAAGGGTATTGTCCCAGTTCTCCGGGCCCGGCGCCGATGCCCCCGAATCTTCCCAGGAGCTCACCGCTTTTCCTGTCGAGTATGGCAACATGCGAGAGTCGTCCATCCAGAACATACAGTCTGTCATTCAGGCAGAGCAGGTCTCTCGCGAATACCAGAGCTGGATCGTCACTATCGTACGGTTCCCGATAGATGGCCTGCAGTTCATATCTTAATCGGGTCACCAACCCATCCTGCTCCCCGCATCCAGCTATCACGGAGAGCAGGAGAGATGCGGTCAGCACAACGGGGAGACAGCTGGAGCGGCGCATTACTTGACGATCAGATCCACGGCGTACCGGAGCGAGCAGTAAAGCTTGGCATATCCGTATCTGGACCAGCAGAGCTGCTCAGTGGCGACAGCGAAATCGAGACATTCGTAAAGCGACTCTTCGGCCCTGGTGATGCACCGGTCATACCGTGTCGCCGGATCATTGCTTCCGGCCATCACAGACGTTGGATATAGGCCTGCCAGAGAGAATAGCGTGACCATCGAGAGAATACTTCTTCTGAAACGCATTACCGGTCCTCCTTCCCGCTCAGCGGGCAAAGGGACGCGGGGGCGGCGTCTGATACGAACCTGAATGCGCAATAAGTGTGCCAGCATGCCACTTCAGGCAGAGCGACATTATGTAGCAGAGTTAAGAGCCTGTCTGAGAAACCGACGATAGCGAGGATTACGCTGGCGCCGGATGGCCAGGCGGTTGAGCGGAATACCCGGAGGCGTAGCCACTGCGCTACGTCGAGGACATTCTGCGAAGACCAACGCAGCCGGCCGGATGCCAGCGTAAACCGCAGCCGGAGTGTTTTTCAGACAGGCTCTTAATAGACAGAAATTGTCATCTGATGATTACACGGCTGGATGTGATGCCGATTTCTGCTTCTACAAAGCTCCACAGCGTGTCACGGGAAATTGACAGCAGGTCGCAGAAATATCAATCCGGATGCCAGCGCAAGCCGCAGCCGGAGCGTTTCTCAGACAGGCTCCTATAATATGATTCACAAAACCTG
>VAPC010956310.1_pt1 | contig 23397 bp, 18 predicted proteins | sample 3395121 | NCBI WGS metagenome assembly VAPC01 (sample SAMN08290434, study PRJNA428436) | hydrothermal vent metagenome | isolation source: Deep-sea hydrothermal vent chimney | place: Indian Ocean: Southwest Indian Ridge | depth 1711 m m
ATTGATCTCCGCCAGAAGTTCGTTGACCGTATCCTCAGTGCCGCTTGTCAACAATGTTTCCATGCCCCGTACGTCGCAATACGAGTGGGTAATCATGCTCGCTGTGCTGACGTTGATCAGTCTCAACTCCAGGTGATAGAAATCACCCGCTTTCGAAACCTTGCCTGCGACCATGTAGCTGGCACCGATAACTTTCCCAACCTGACTGATGCAATCATCCGTATCGCAGCGACCCGACATCCGGAAACCCGTTTCATCGAAGATCTTATCCACATCCTCGCGTTCAAGGACTTTCAGTCCCTTGTGCCTGCCCAGGTAATAGAAGACACGATCGGTGACCGCCCGTGCCTGTGTAAGGTTCATATCCTCAACCTGGAAATCGATCACGCTGATGACCGGATCGGGGGATCCTCCGCCCGCAACTCCCTTATTGTAAGAGCAGGCGACTGTCAGGGATGTGATGAGGATTGCAATAGTCGGTAATTGATACTTACGATCAGAAAAAACCTGCATGATATCCTCCGTGTTCTGCTTCCAGTGTCCTGAATTGAAAAATCCGCTGTAATTCGTCCTCCGCTGCATCCGCACCGGCTGCGTTGCGCCTCCTCGCCCAAGGAGCCTGCCGGAAAAACACTCCGGCTGCGGATTGCGCTGGTATCCGGATTACTTCAGGTCGCGTATGCGAACCTCGATTCCCTCCTCCCCCTCCAGAAGTTTTACGAGCTCAGATGTATCGGTGTTCCCGAAATGGTATGGGTAAAGGATCGATGGCCTGAACGATCTTGCCGCATCTGCCACCATCTCGGGAGTCATGGTGTAGGGGAGGTTCATCGGGAGGAAGGCTATGTAAATATCCTCGAGGGCTTTCATCTCGGGAGTGTTTTCCGTGTCCCCGGCGATATAGATGCGTCTGTCACCGAAGGTGATCACGTAGCCATTGCCGCTGCCCTTCGGGTGGTAAGCCACTCCGGGGCTCCGTTCATGAACCAGGTTGTAGGCCGGAACGGCTTCGATCTTCAATCCCGCCGCTGTCACGGTCTCACCGTTGAGCATAACAGTTCCCCCTTCAACTCGTTCAGAGCAGAGTTGAGTGCAGATCAGGTTCGTGCTGTCGCTGGAGAGGGTTTCAATTGCGCCGCCGTCCAGGTGGTCTCCATGCTCGTGGGTGACAAGGATGAGGTCGGCTTTCGGCAACCTCCCGTAATCAGCATACCTGGCGACAGGATCGATGTGTATCACCTTTCCATCGAATTTGAACATGAGCGTGCCGTGTCCGATAAAGACGATCTCCAGGTCACCGGCGGAAGTCTCGAATCTGTCGGTCATGAATGCCTCCTGACTGCATGCTGTGGAAGCGATGAGGATGATAAGGAGGAGGGGAATAGTCTTGTTTCTGTTCATTTATATCACCTGTTCTCCATTCCCCTGAGAATGCTACCTGTACTTCCAGCTTCCGGTATTTTCCCCGGGAGGTGCGTTCTCCGTGATATGATCGGCCATGACCCGATATAGTTTCAATCCTGAAAGTTCTTCCGGCCTGTAACCGTGGCTGCCCCTGGCACCGAAGGTGAACGATCCCTCGTAGTAGGGATCTGTAGTGCTCTCCAGAAATTCCTCCAGGTAGTAGCATCCGACATTCAGGTAGAAGTTGTCCATATCACCGGCAATGATGTGCAGCTTTCCTGTGAGCTTCGGCCCCACCGATTCCCAGTTGGCCTCGAGGTAGTGACGGATGTCGTAATTCTCCTTCCAGTAGAGGGCAACTTCCGGATCGATCTCCCCTGTACGTTTGTCGAATAGGGGCTTGAAGTAGCCATCCTCTCCAACGGGGCCGAAGACGGCACTCCAGATATCGAGCTGTTCGCCCGATCTTCCCTTTGTGCCCATCACGAGTTCGTAGTAGTTCCTCTGCTTCGAAGTGAACTGAACCTCACCCAGGGTATTCCGTGTGTTGGCGGTCGGGACCCGGATGGAGTGCTGTGCCCTTACGTGCACCTTGTAGAACGCGTTTTCGTCTTCGTAGATGTTGATGCCTTCCACATTTCTGAAGTCGACCGGGTCAGGTGCAAATGACCATGTTCCGCCGAAGAAATCGGGATGCCAGACCTGCAGGGCCAGCGATTCCCATCCGCCTGTTGAACCTCCGGTCAGGACTCTCGCATACGGTTGAGCGATGCAGCGAAACCGCCTCTCGATCTCCGGTATAAGCTCCTGCATTATCGCATCACCGTAGGGTCCGACATTGACGGAATTCACGGCATATGAATCATCGAAATAGGGACAGGGATGCTGGAATGTCACAACCAGCATCCTGGGGAAATCTTCAGACACCCACTCTTCGAACGTTTCAGCTCCCCTGCTTTGAAGTGAATCCGGAGGCCCTTCGAATCCAACAGGTGCTCTGGTGGAGAAGTGACCCTGCCGGTAGACGGTGGGGTAGTAGATATCGGGATGATCGTTATAGCCCTTGGGGAGCTGCACGGTGGCTCCAATGTGCATCGGATAGCCCCAGAATTCACTCAGGAGCCGGCTTTCAATCCTGAAGCGTTTCACCCATTCCGTATCGGCCGGAAACTCACTGGGTGGAATGACCGTTGTGACTTCAAGCCTGACCACACCCGGTTCATCATCAACCGGGGAGGTCCTGCCCGAAGCAGGATCTATGAATACCTTCCTGATCTGACTGTAGATATTGCCTGAGGAACGCCGCCAGTCCTGGCCCTCCCACCGGTCCTTGTGCATCCAGAGGGTATGGCCGTCGGCGCGATCGAACCTCGTGTAGATATTCAGTACCGCCTGCACGAAGTAGTAGCCGGCCCCCAGCTCTTCAAAGCTCTCAACAGGAGAACCGAGCGTAGAGCCGTCTATTACGGCAGCCTGCCCCGGGGCCAGATTCTCGATATCGACGCCGAAAAATGGCGCTCCACGTCTGGATACCTGCAGCCGCGGTTCGGGATCGTCCAGGTCTGAGAGGATCACGAAGATGCGGCCGGTCACAGGCTCGTTCCTGACAGAGGCAGGAAATGTAACCTCGAACTGTATCATGCCTTCATCCTGCTGGCACAGTCCCGGTTTAACGGAACCAGCCATCACTGAAAACAGGAGGATAGGGAAGAGGACGGGTCTGGAAAGTCTCAAGCGGGGATTGCGGAAGGACATCAGGCACACTCCTGGAAGATGGACAAACTTTCAAGTGCCCTGGCCGGAGCGGCCCAGCGGAGTCCTCGGTTATACGACGGACATCCGGCTCAGGACACCAGAGCAATGATTATAGCAGTGTCTTATGGCAGGCTGCGAGCGGGACGGATCAGCCGGCCGATTTCTCCATCCGGTCAGCGTAATCCTTTATTGCTTTCCACTGGCCCTCACCGTGCAGGCTGGCTTCCTCGAGCACCTTGTGTGCTTTGCCGCTGCCCAGGTAATGTCCATGCATGAAGGCGTGGACCGATCGGCGCCTGCCTTCAGCAGAGGTAACCCACCTGTACATGGTGGGAAGCGTGAAGCCGGTCATGCCCATCGCTTCGGCGGCCAGTTCCTCCGGGTAGATCTCATTCTGTCTCTCCTCGGGAAGCAGGGAGAAGAGCTCGGCACTCGAAACGTAGAAGATGTTCATGTTCAGACCGGCTTCATCAATGCGCGGCAGGACCTCCGATACAAATGTATTCGTCATGCCGCTTCCCTGAAGAACGAGGGTGCCGTGGCAGGGTGTGGTGTCGGGATCGGCTCTGCGCAGGGCGTAGAGCCCTTCCACAGCTGCTGTTGCCGGCGGCAGACCCGCTGCGTCACGATCCATGATTACTTCACCCGGCCTGGTTACAAAGGGTGCGATCACAGCCGGCCTCTGTTTCAGGGCTGCGACCAGCATCGGATAGACCTCCTGCGGATCCCACGGAGTCAGTGTGATCATCACGCCCTTCGGGAAGTTCTCCTGCAGCAGCTGCAGCGCCTGAGGATCGGCGTGGGTCGGTCCATCCTCACCGGTTTTCAGACCGGCGTGAGCGCAGACTATCAGGAACGGTCGGTACGGCTCTCCAAGCAGGGCGCTGCGTGCCTGCTGGCCTATGCCGTGCAGTCTGGCGGCGATGTGTTCGAGAGCTGCTATGAATGCCCCGTAAGAGGAACCGGCTCCGATGTTCGATCCATACGATGACACACCTGCCATGAAAGCACCCATGTTGTCTTCACATATTCCACCGGTTGCAATCAGGCGGGATCCGGGATTCGATACGGCGTTGAAGTACCCTTCCGGGAAACCGGCGCCCAGTTTGGATATGCTTGTGGAATCAAGGAGATCGGCGGAAGCCCCGATAAAAGCACCTCCCGTCAACCTGTTCAGATAACCGAAAGCTTCCCCGAGAGCTGCTCTCAGCGTCTGAGAGGAGCCGGGTTCGTATGTACACTCGGCCGGGATATCATCTGCCTTGACGGCATCGGTGTAGATCGGGGAGAGATCGGGTACACCCTCCCTTTTCTTTCGGTCAAGTGCCGTAAGACGCTCGCTTGAATCTGCCAGGCATTTCGAGAAAAAGCCTGCCAGATCGCTGTTATTCTCGATAATGTGTCTAATTGTCATCAGAGAGTCGAAGAAGTCCTTCTCAACACCTGTGGGCGATATATCACCTGATGCCCCCGGGAATTTCACCCCGAACCTCTCTTCCAGGGGGGCGAGGGTTTCGTAGTACTCGTCGGCGCAATATCCGTGACCGCCACCGTGTGATTTCTTCCCTTCGATGCCATAGAGCCATCCCTTGATGGTCCGGTAGACGATGGCGGTCGGCTGGTCGTTTATCCTCTCCCTGGCGGCTTCCTGGGCGGCGAGAACCTGATGGAAGTCCTTTCCATCTTCAACAAATACAACATTCCAGTCGTGCAGATAGCAGAACTCGGCAGGATCCCACTGTACGTATTCACCCGGATCACTGCCGTCACGGCAGACACGGTCTGAATCGATCGAGGCCTGGTTCCAGTCCACGTGCAGCCTGGTATTCCACAACTGGGCCGAGGCAGCTGTGGCCAGAGCCTCCGACACTCGACCTGCCGTCATTCCTCCTTCACCTTCCAGCACATGGACGAGCGGCGCGTTATCGCCGAAAGTATCGGCCGCCCCGAAACTGAGACCGAAACTGGAGGGAACTCCAACCCCCGAGGCCCCTGTTGAGAGTTTTATGAATGGAGTATAAGGTGTCGGGTGGCCGTCGAGTGGCTTGGCATTGAACTGTGCGAAGAGAGGCGTTTCCTGAGTTGGGTTCCGCCGGAAACCGAGAAGGTCTTCCAGGCGAAGCTGCAGTTTCTTCTCGGGCAGCAGGTCGGGCATTCCGACCCTGGCGCACTCGTTGCGCAGTGCCCACATGGCATAAAGCCCCATAGCCTTGTGACCTGCCGCATATGATATAAGGTCCGCCTCCAGGCATTCCGGATCGTTCATGCGGTAATCCATGGTTGAGAAGAGCAGCGATGCCACGATGCGTCCTGATGAAATACTGCCACCGGGGTGTCCCGACTGCGGAACGAAGTTGAAGAGGATACCGCACAATGTGCGGTAGATCAGGTCGTAATCCTCGTAGAACTTCAGTGTTTCGTCCGAAACGGGGAATGTGTCGAGCTGGGAATTGATGTCGATGAAGACGCCGCGCCTGGGACCGAAATCGAGCTTTCCGGAAGTTGCTTTTGCCATGGGGGTGAAGCCTTTCTTCAATGATACCGGATGAGCAGGGCAGAAGTGATATTTATTTAACAGATGACAGCTCTCAAATAAAGCTGATTGAGAACTTTAAGCACTCAAAATACAATACCTCTTCCATGTACCGGATGATGAACACGAATAGCTGCGGGTAACATATGAGTGGAGTATTCGAATATGAAGATGGGACCCTGTCCGCCGACGGTATTCCGCTCGATGCTCTGGCGGAGGAATTCGGGACACCACTCTATGTATATTCACGCCCGGCGATCAAAGAGAGGATAGCCGAAGTTCTCTCTGCATTCAGCAGTCATCCAACAAGGATCTGTTACTCCGTAAAAGCGAATTCAAATCATCACCTTCTGAGATGGATATCAGATCAGCAGCTCGGTTTTGATGTGGTTTCTGGAGGTGAGCTGCGTCGCCTGCTGATGGCAGGCATACCCGTAAATCGGACGGTTTTCGCCGGAGTCGGTAAAGGTGACGAAGAGCTGCAGCTGGCTTTTGAGAGCGACATATGGATGATAACCGTGGAGTCAGCCGGAGAGGCCCACCGGCTCTCACAGATAGTCCAGACAGGCGGCAGGAAGACCACGCAGATAGGTCTTCGTCTGAATCTGGACATCGATGCCCGGACGCACAGGCACATTACCACCGGGAGAAAGGAAGATAAATTCGGAATCGAATCCGATAGTCTCCCTGAATTAACAGGCTGGCTGGCGGATCACTCCGAACTGGAGCCGATATGCCTGCACATGCACCTGGGAAGTCAGATCACTTCTGTGGATCCATACGTTGAAGGTGTCGGGAGACTGCTCGAGACAAGAGAGATGTTCCAGGAGGCGGGATTCAATATCAGCTGGATCAATATCGGTGGAGGATTCGGGATTTCATATCAGGAGGATGCGGTGCCGGCAGCAGCCGAATACGCGGCATCCATATTACCCATGATCAGCGGACTTGATACCGGACTGATACTGGAGCTCGGACGCTATCTGGTTGGACCTTCAGGCTGTCTCATCGCCAGGGTTCTGGACAGTAAATGCAGGAATAAAAGAACACTGCTGATTGCAGATGCGGGAATGACAGATATGATGCGACCCGCGCTCTATGAGGCGTATCACAGGATCGTTACGGTGAAGAAAGCCGACGATTCCGATACTATCCTGTGCGATGTCGCGGGTCCGATCTGCGAATCGACCGACATGCTCGGCTGGAAGCGTCTGCTCCCCGATCTGCAGCGGGGAGATCTGCTCGCGGTTATGGATGCCGGAGCATACTGCATGTCGATGGCGAGCAATTACAACTCGCGGAGCAGGCCGGCGGAGGTAATGATAACCGGGAAGGGTGAATACGAGCTTATCCGTCGACGTGACCGACCTGAAGATATATGGGGCTGTGAAATGAATCTGTAAGGCAGAAGGGTGTTGCCGCTGATGAACGCGGTGGCCTGATGTTACGGCACTGAGTGCTTATCCCTGGTAGATACCTCTCAAAGTATCGGCTCTCAACCCGGCCCTCAGACACTCCAGGGCGAGCACATCGGTGGATTGGATATTGCCCAGGCCGATATTGACTCCGAACTTCTGGATGAGCGCCACCTGCTGGCTCTTCTCTGGAGCTTCGAACATTACATTCCTGACATCGACCTGTTCGACAATGTAGTCGAGCTTGTCATCCACTATCTGTCCGGCGGCATCGTAGATGCCAACGCCTTTCCCCGCCTCTCTCGATTCAACGATAACCTGGAAGGCACCCAGTTCCAGGTCGCGCAGCAGGCTTCGAACAGTCTCTTCAGCGGGCAGGTCCAGGTCGGCGAACTTGCTGCCAACCTCCGAGAGCACCAGGAATCCACTGTCAGAGACACGCTTGATGACGTCGGCCCTGGTCTCGTCGTCCATAGGGATTGTGCCGTCGGAGACTTCGATTGCATTGAATCCAACCTCTTTTGCCCCGGTAAGGAATTCGTTGAGCTTGCCCTGAGCAATAACCGCCTCGAGCAGTGTTCCCCCGGGCATTACATAGATGTCGTGCTCGCGATAAACTGCCGTCTTCCTGCGGATAACATCCTCCGGACACAGGCTGGATGTGCCAAATCCCAGCTTGGCTATATCGATCCACTGGTGAGCGATCTCGGCAAGGCTCTCGACCTGTGTAACTCCAAGACCCTTGTCTATCATCATGGTCAATCCGGTTTCGCGAGGCTTGGTTGTCCTGTCGGGGAGTGGTCGCTCAAGGATTGCTTCGAATGTGTTCATGCGTTAAAACCTTCCAGGCAGTTAAGGGGACTGGCAAATATCGTGTTTGCTGCAACAATGTTTCCGCTTCGCAGAATGCCATCCACGAAGCTGATCCGATTCTTCATCAATCCGGGATTGTCCAGGGTACCGACAGGCACCGTTTCGTAGATCAGTGCCAGACTGCGGATCTTATCAGAAATGTTCTCAACCAGATTTCGCTTCAACCTGTTCAGGTCTGCTCCTTCCATCCTGCTTATCATGGGTTGAGACACTTCCTCCTCGATCCTGGGAATAACAAGGATGGTCTGACGGCCGCTGATTTTGTCCTCCGTAACCGCAAATTGACTGAAATCCAGCTGTACCTTGGTATTCCACGGATCATCTACGGCCGAAAAGGAGACCCCGATCTCTTCCGTGAGCCGGGGGAAATCGTGAATCATGTGTCCCAGTCTGACATTGTTCCGCAGAGAGCTGCGGTAGAAACAAAGGCCGTTTTCGTCCAATCCGGCATGCACGATCTCGGTTCCGAATGAAAGGAAACGTCCGCTTGTCAGAGCGGCCATCAGAAGGACTGACTTTCCGCTGCCGCGTTCTCCCAGAACCAGGCAGGTGATTCCGCTTTCCTTCTCCACGAGTCCGCAGGCATGGAAGCTGTAGATTCCGCATCTCTCCAATACCGTCAGGAGATACCTGAAGAGAACACCCTGATTCCCAAGAAGGGAATAACGCCGGTCTATCGTTTCCTCCTCCAGCCTGCTCCAGTCACCGCAGGCGGTAACCCTCTCCTCACGTATCTCGATGGCCGGTATGGCATCTTTCTGATCCAGAATGCTGAAGGAGCCTTTCAGATCTGCATCCTCCTGAAGTGGGCAGGTTGAGATCCGGATGTTCGCCTCCTGTGAGTGGATCTGCCACCCCATGCCTTCAGCAACAGCAGGGTGTGGTGTTCCGCCGAAGTATTCCTTTGAAGAGATAAGATCAAGGTTGTTGGAGAAGAGGGCTGTGGAGATACCCGCAACATTCAGTTCGATGCCTTCGAGGGTCTGGCCGCTGGCTTCAGTCATATCTCATTCGATTCATGCCGCTTTCCACGAGCCGGTTCTATATTCTGTTGCTGTTGGCATTTCAGCGTCTAATCTGTGGATTGCAGGGCGTGTTGTCCACAATTCACCGATTATTTCGGTCTCTTGATGAAAAGAAAACAGGGAGTCATTGACAGATGCGGATTGCTCTGGTTCAGCAGAAAGCGGGTTTTGACAGGGAGACCAACGTTCAGAAGGGTCTCTCAGCATTGGAAGAAGCAGCTGCTGAAGGCGCCTGTCTTGTTTGTTATGCAGAACTGGCATTCGAGCGGTTCTATCCCCAGTTCCCGGCTGAAGATGATGTATCAGAGAAGGCAGAACCGGTTCCTGGTCCTGTCACCGATCTCTTTTCAGCGAAAGCCAGGGAACTGGGAGTGGTCGTTGTGCTCAACCTGTTCGAAAGAGCGGGGGATCTCTGCTACGACTGCTCACCTGTTATCGATGCAGACGGTACTCTGCTGGGCAGCACCCGTATGATCCACATCACCGATTACGAACTCTTCTACGAGCAGGGCTACTATGCCCCGGGCGATAACTATTCACTCGTGTACGATACAGCCGTCGGAAAAGTCGGTATAGCGATCTGTTACGATCGCCACTATCCGGAATATATGCGTGCGCTGGCCCTGCAGGGTGCCCGGCTCGTGGTAGTGCCACAGGCAGGAGCAACAGGTGAATGGCCTGAAGGCTTGTACGAGGCGGAGATGCAGGTCGCGGCATTTCAGAACGGGTATTTCACCGCCCTCTGCAACAGGGTGGGGCAGGAGGAGGAACTCGAATTCGCAGGGGAATCATTCGTCTGTGCGCCTGATGGCAGAGTGATTGCCCGGGCCACAAGGGGAAAGGAGGAGATACTCATCTGCGATATAGACCTGAATGAAGTACCCAGGTCTCACGCCAGGAAGCTTTTCCTGCGGGACAGGCGACCCGAATTGTACGGCGACTGGCTGGTGAAAGATTATTAATATCACTTTCTCCTGAGAAGGATAACTGCTCCTATCGAGGAGGGAAAAATCACATTCACCAGATAGATGGTCAGTGAGGCGATAAGGGCTTCCGGGGCAGGGAATCCCAGGTTGGTGAATACGGCGACAGCCAGTCCCTCCCGCACACCGACATCTCCAATGGTTATCGGCAGGAAGTATTTGGCTCCGATGACAACGCTCCAGGCGCCTGCAACCTGAACGATCGAGGGATGGGCGGCTGTGGCCATGTAGCATACTGTAAATTGGGCGACCACAACCAATACCTGGACGACAGAGATGGTCATGGCCGTGAATGCAACCTTCCTGCCGGTAAGCCTCCATCCCTGAGCGAAGCGACTCGATAGTTCTGAAGTACGCGCTCCAAGAGGTCCGGGCAGGACAGGAGAGATCTTTTTGGTCCAATCCACAAGTTTCGATGGATGAAGTGCCAGATAGATCACGAATGCATAGAAGATCAGAAGGATCGCAAAACTCAGATATGTTGCATATCCCGATATGACTATACCGATACCGGCAATCGTCAGAGCTCCCACCAGACCGTATGCATGTTCAAGCAGGGTGAGTCCTGCGACAGATACCGAATCGTGCTCGCCTGCAACAACCGCACCGCGTCCCAGTTCCCCGATACGGCCGGGTGTTATCAATCCCAGAGGAAGGCCCGCCAGGAGTATCCGCAGGCTTTGGAATGGAGCCAGTCCCAGTTTGCCGGCACGTACAAGTATATGCCACCTGAGCCACTGCAAACCCATGTTCACAAGGAGAAGAAGAGAAGTACCGGCAAGTCCCCACCAGGCCATCCGCTGTACAGCCGTGGCTGCTGCTGCCAGATCGACTCTTTTAACGACATAAACCAGAAGAAGGATGGTTATCACGATGCGTGCCAATGTTCCCAATAGAGATCTCATGCGTGAATTCATATACCTCTTCTGCCTTTCCATCTGAAAGGCACAAATGTCGCAAGAAGCTGGAAGAGAGGATAGAGGAAAAGGTGCACCATACTCCAGACCGGAGTGTAAAGGGCAATTCCGATCTCTCCGGAACACCTGCCGGCATAGAGAAGGAGGATTGTGTCAGCCGCAATCTTCAATGACAGAGCTGTAAGAGCAGTTGGAAACTGCATTCGAGCCGGCAGGATCAGCAGACCGAGCCAGAAAACCGAAAAGACCAGAAATGAAAGCAGAGCGACGGAGAATTGAGCAGGCCTGAATCTTTTTGCGGTGGCCAGGTGACGCTGTTTCTGACGAATGAAATCGATCAGCGAATGCGGTGCCCCGGTCGGGACCTGATCGTGCCGGGCAAAAGTGAAGCCCCAGCTTTTTACGGAACTACAGCGGGCGAATCTCTGTGCAAGCAGAGTGTCGTCACCACTTAAAATCTCTTCCAGTCCGGAGAACCCGCCCGAGTCGCCGAAGAGTTCTTTTCGGAAGCCCCAGTTGCGACCTGTAACGTGCAGCACCAGACCGAGGCCGATGAAGCCGCCTGCCAGGGACGCGGAGTGGAGGTCCCACATCCGGGCCAGCCATCCTGCTATCCCCCCGGCAGGCCGCGAAGGCGAATATCCGGCTACAACCGGACAACCGCCTCTGAGAGCCGAAGCCATCGAAGAAGCCCAGCCGGGTGGTGGAACTGTATCGGCGTCCGTTAGAAGAAGCAGGGGAGTTGACGTTAAGGCGATTCCGGTCGAGACGGCTCTCTTCTTGGATGGTTTCTCATGTCCATCGCTATCGAGGTATATCTTCTGGAAATGGTGCCTGATGGGTACGAAGGCGTCCAGCAATTCCGCTGTGCCATCGCTGCTGCCATCGTTTACGACCACGATCTGGAGTGACCCCACTGGATAATCCTGAGCATCCAGTGCTCTGAGCAGAGCGGGCAGGTGCTCCTCTTCATTCCGGGCAGTCACTACAATCGCAGCATCCGGCAGCTCTCTCTCACGTACTTCAAAGAGCTCCCGGGCAGCTCTGAATCGATTCATGGCAAGTCGCAGTCCTGCCGCGAGCAGCAGGGATGCCATAAAGTAACCGACAGCTGCTGTCGTCAGGAGCACCGACAATTTCGATCCCTTCCACTTTCTGCATTGCCCGATAGCCGACAGCCTACTAAGAGCGGGAAAGTCTGAACAAGCCGATTCAGGGATTCAACACGGCAGGTTTTCCTCCCGATTGACACAGCCCTCCGCCTCGCGTAGTTTGCCGCCCATGTTCAAGTCTGTTTATGCATTTCTGGGCGACGATGAAATACGGATGCTCGCGAAAGCGAGGAGCCTGGTGGAGAATGCCGTTGAGGAAGCTTACAGGGATTTCAATTTCAACCAGTTTTCACCCGGTGATGTCTCCGTGCAGCAGATAGAGGAAGCAGTACTGCAGTATCCCCTGGGTGAAGGGCGCAGGGTTGTGATGGTGAGGAATGTGGGCGGTTTTGCACCTGCCGAACAGGAGTCCATTGCAGAGCTGGCCGGACAGACAGCCCGTGTGACAGACGGGGCTACAACTCTTGCCCTGCTGGCACCCGGCCTCGACAGACGGAAAAAACCCTATAAGAAACTATCGGGTCTCGACGACCTGCCCTCCGGACAGGTCCTGATGTTCGAGGCACCCAAACCATGGCAGATGGACGGATGGGTTGCTGACAGAGCGGCCGAACGGGGAATTCGACTCGAAAAGGGCGCAGCAGAGACACTGGTGGAAATTGCAGGGGAGGATCTGAGGGTACTGGATGGAGAACTCACAAAGCTGGAACTCTTTCTGGGAACAGGATCTCCAGTGGAGGTAGAGGCAGTTGAAAAAGTAGTGGGCCGCAGGAGGGGAGAATCACCGTGGGACCTGCCCAGAACTCTGTTCAGTGGTGATGGCGCGTCGGCACAGAAGCTCGCTTCACGACTGCTTGAATCCGGTGAGAGGGCCGTTTTTCTTCTGTCGGTGTTGACCAGACATATACTTGAAGTCTACCAGATCCGGCTTATGCTGGACGAAGGTGCCGGTCGCGCTGATATAATAAAAGAAGTGGGCATCAAATCGTTTGCTGCGGACAGTGCCATTGATGCCGCCAGGCGCATTTCACCGGATGCATTCCCCGTAATGATAGAGACCCTGAAGGAATGTGACATCGCGTTGAAGAGCCGCTCGAAACAGGACGGTATAGTGATCCAGAAAGCCATCGGTACCATTGCCCTGCAGACCGGAGTGCAGAGAGGAAAATGAGCAGGAGCGGGGCGGAATATAATCCTAAGGAGATGAGTTTCCTCGACCACCTGGAAGAACTCCGCTGGATGCTCATACGGATCGGCATATCGGTAATCGTGGGGGCGATGATTGCCTTCCCGCTCTCTAAATGGATTCTCGATCCGATCCTGTTGAATCCGCTCATTTCGCAGTTCCCCGAGATGAGGCTGATCTTCCTGAAGCCTGCCGGAATGTTCCTGGCACTGGTCGGCATCAGTCTCTGGACTGCAGTAATAATCGCTCTCCCCTACATCGCATTCGAAGTATGGCGCTTCATTGCACCCGGATTGCTCAAGAAAGAACGCCGGTTGATGCCGCTGGTGGTATTATCAACGGTATTCTGTTTTCTGGCTGGTGCCGCCATGGCCTACTTCGTGGTGCTGCCTTATGCTCTGCGATTTCTGGTAGGAACCTGGTCCGACATCGTCAATCCTCAACTGGAGGTTAAGGAGTATCTGACCTTCACACTTCGGCTGACGATGGCTTTTGGGGTGGTTTTCGAGCTGCCGGTACTCGCCTTTTTCCTAGCAAGGCTGGGGATTGTCACACCGGAATTCATGAGGAAATTCAGGTCGTACGCCATTTTCCTGATAGCGATAATGGCTGCATTCATCACACCTCCCGATGCGGTAACCATGGTGATGCTGTTATTGCCGCTGGTCCTGCTCTACGAGATAAGCATATTGATAGCTGTAGCAGCAGTTCGTCGAAGGGATCGGGAAGAGTAGGCGCAGGGCATAAGGAGCGGCCTTCAGGTTGACACCATCGTCTGTCGGTGGCTAGATTTTGGCCGGTTACATCTGTTAGCGAAGAGGTCCAATGGCTAATAGCGACGTAAGTATATACAGGGATGTAGTCAGGGAAGATCTGATGGCCGTGGATCAACTGCTTGAACGATCCCTTTCCAGTGAAGTCCCAATTGTCAAGATGATGGGAACTCATCTCAATACGATGAAAGGGAAGCGGATACGTCCTACCATTCTGCTTCTCATCTGTAGAGCCCGGGAATGCAACGGTCCCGCTGCCATCAAGGCAGCAGCTTCCATAGAACTTCTGCACACCGCCACGCTCGTCCACGATGACGTAATAGATGACTCAGACCTCAGGCGCGGCATAGTGACGCTGAATGCCGTGTGGGGTGAGAACACATCGGTGTTGATGGGGGATTTCATCTTCGCGCGCGCCTTCAGCATCCTGCTGGATATCGGCAATCCCCGCCTCACACCTATTTTTTCAGTTGCCATCGAGAGGATGAGCCAGGCTGAACTCAGCCAGGTGGATAGAAAGCATCAGCATAATGTTTCGGAAGATCACTACTATTCCGTTGTCCGGGGCAAGACATCCAGCCTTTTCGAAGCAGCTACCGAGATCGCCGGGATCCTGTGCGGCAGTGACGACACGACGGCCGAACGATACAGGAAATTCGGGGAATCGATAGGAACCGCTTTCCAGCTCACAGATGATCTGCTCGATTATGAAGGTGTGGTTGACATCACCGGCAAACCTACCGGTGGCGAGGATCTGCGCGAGGGGAAAATCACCCTGCCTATCATATATGCGCAGCGTGTTGCCGAGGGGGCCGACAGAGAGCGCCTCTCAATGCTGTTGAAAGATTCAGATCTGAACGGGAACTGGGCAGAGATCCTGTCGTATGTTCAGAAGTACGGTGGGCTTGAATACACCATGGAAGTTGCCCGAGAAAACATGGATAAGGCGCGCGAACAGCTTGACCTGATACCGCGGTCAGAAGCGAGAACAGCTCTCGAACAGATTATGGAGTTCATCCTTAACCGAGAGCATTAGGGATTCCCGGGAAGGATAGGGCGTGCATATTTTCCGGCGGGTTCTCCGCTATCTGAGGCCCTACCGGGGTTACCTGGCAGGGTCAGTCATTTGTACGATCTTCTTTACCATCTTCTCCGGATTGATGGTGTGGATGCTCATGCCCACCCTCGAGACCCTCTTTGAACCGGAGCAGATCACCTCCACTGCCGGTATATCGGAACAGGTTGAACCGGAATCCCTGCTCTCGGAGCCACCCGCTGCAGGGATTAACCTGCCGGCATTAACCGGTATTGAGAACCTGAAATCCACTCTGAAGGAAGCAACCCGCCGGATGATAGCCGGACCGACGCCCTGGAGCACCCTGGCCAATCTCTGTTTTGCCTATCTGCTGATCATCTTTCTCAAGAATATCTTCGCATACCTGCAGGGTTATCTGATGTCGGTAGCCGAGCATGGTCTTGTGAAGGATCTCAGGGTGGATCTCTTCAATCATATGAACAGACTCTCTCTCGGGTACTTCAACAAGAGCCGCTCGGGAGTCCTGCTTGCACGTGTCACAAGCGACGTGACTCTGGTCAACCAGTCGGCAGCAGCCGTTCTTGTCGATCTGGTAAAACATCCTCTTTCGATTGTGGTATTCCTTATCATAGCTGTAGTCATCAGTCCGTGGTTGACCCTGATATCACTTCTGGTTCTGCCAATGTCCGGATTGGTGATAAACAGACTCGGCCAGAGTCTTTTCAGAAGGACCGGTCGTCTGCAGACAGAAATGGGGAACCTGACGTCTATCCTGAATGAAACTCTGAGTGGAATCAGGGTTGTAAAGGCTTTCGACATGGAAGCCTTCGAATCGCGGAAATTCTCCGCCGCCGCCGGGACCTATTTCCAGCGCGCACTGCGCCTCTCCCGTGTAAGCAAACTGGCAGCACCCCTCAGTGAAATTCTGGCAGCCACTGTGGGTGTCGGGATACTCTATTTAGGAGGTATGCAGGTTCTGGGAGGCAGTGCAACGCTGTCGGCAGACGAGTTCGTCACGTTCCTGCTCGTTCTATTCAGCATGTTCAGCCCCCTTCGGGAGGTGACCAAGGCCTATACGCGCCTTCAACAGGGATTGGCGGCGGCCGAACGCGTATTCGAGATAATAGACACTTATCCGGAGATAACCGACCTGCCCGGGGCCCGACCGGTGGAAGATTTTCATGATCGCATTACATACGAGAATATATCCTTCGAATACGAAGCCGAGCTGCCTGTGCTTGAAGATATAAACCTGGTTCTCGAAAGAGGCAGGGTAGTAGCTCTTGTCGGGCCGAGCGGGGGGGGCAAGAGCACTCTGGCCGATCTGCTGCCCCGTTTCTACGATCCCACCGAAGGCGCCGTTCTGCTGGATGGAACCAACCTGCGGGAATTTACCGTCGGATCGCTGAGACGGCTGATAGGAGTGGTAACTCAGGAGACCATCCTGTTCAACGACAGTGCCGCGAGGAATATCGCCTACGGCCAGGAGCCCTTCGATCCTGAAAAGATGATCACGGCAGCGAAGGCCGCCAACGCACACGAGTTCATCACTGAACTTCCGGAAGGTTACGATACCCTTCTGGGAGATCGGGGAGTCAGACTTTCCGGGGGACAGCGACAGCGCCTGGCTATCGCAAGGGCGATCATGAAGAATCCTCCGATACTGATTCTGGATGAGGCCACATCAAGCCTGGATACAGAGAGTGAGATGCTCGTCCAGGAAGCGCTCGAACGATTGATGAGAGAGAGAACCACTCTCGTAATAGCCCACCGGCTTTCAACCGTACAGAAGGCGGACCTGATCATAGTCATGGATGCAGGAAGGATAGTACAGCAGGGTACGCATGAAGAACTGATGCAGCAGGAAGAGGGTCTCTATCGACGCCTTCATACGCTCCAGTTCCAGGCATAATGGCCGGCAAGCTTGATCTGACAGGCCGGAAGGCATTGACCGCCCTGCTGGCGGTCATTTTCCCGCCACGTAATGAAGCAGAGTATTCGTGGACCGAAAATCCACCTGTCAGAGTTCTGCTGGTGCGACACGATGACAGGATAGGGAACCTGATCCTTATGAAGCCGCTGCTGGAAGGTATCAGAAAGATCTGGCCCGATGCCGAAACAGGAGTGCTGATAGGACCGCGGTTCGCACAGATATATCAGGAAGAACCGGAAATAGACCGTCTCTGGATATTGCAGAAGAAACGGATTCTGTTGAATCCCTTTCTGCTGCTGGGGCTGGTTCGGGAACTCCGTCGATTCGAATATGACATCGCCATCGACTGCAGCCACATGCACTCGTTCAGCCTGACAGGCGCACTGCTCACAAGACTGAGCGGAGCACCTGTCAGGGTTGCTTACGACCGGGGGAGGGCCGATGATTTCTGCAACATGCTCGTAGAACCTCTACGTGCAGAACACCACGAATCGGATGTGCTTCTCAACCTGCTCCGTCCTTTCGTAGTGGAATTGCCTGAGGCATTGATGGAACTTCACCTCTCTCCGGAGGAGAACGACTGGGCAGAGAAGATGAGGGCGGAATGCGGTGTGGGTCCCAGAGGAGTGCTCCTGGGGATTCATGTAGGCGGTCGGAGTGCAAAGAAGTGGCCGATCGAACGTTACATAACCCTCATCGAGCGGATACTGGAACTCTACAAGATTCATATTATCGTCATATGCGGACCGGGGGAGGAAGAGGAAGCCAGGCAGGTCCGCCAGGACCTGGTAGAGAGAGTGAGGGTAATCGAGGACCTCGGGTTGCGTCAGATGATGTCCCTCATCGCTCACTGCGATTTCTTCATCAGTCCGGATACCGGACCGATGCACGTTGCCGTCGCATTCGGTGTACCAACGGTCGCTGTCTTTCTGGAAGACACATTCAAGCGATATGGTCCACCTGGATCTGGAAACAGGATCGTTCGGGTTACAGCCGATAGCGGCGAAGATGAAGCACTGGCGGCATTTGCAGAACTTGTGGCCATGATGTACCGCAATGGAACCGGTTGATTGTGAATCTGAATATCCTGAACAGCACAACGCTGCACGGCTGGAGCGCCGGTTCCTGGTATGTCATTGAGATGATGCGGGGACTGGCCGAAAGAGGACACCAGATACATATCCTGGTGCCGGAAGGAAAGACAGCTGACGCTTCCAGAAATGCCGGTTTCACGGTTCACACATCTCCAAATCTGCGATCTGTCCGTCCTTTTGAGATTATAAAGACCATGAGGCACCTGAGGGAACTTCGGGACGAATCGGTCCGTCCAGACATCATTCTGGCTCATTTCGGCCCCGATCATACCCGGTGGGGTTTTCTCATACATGATCAAAAGAAGAGAGTGCCTCTCGTCAGGGTGCGTTCACATGACCAGAGGAAGCCTTCCAGGCATCCTGCGGCCGGCTGGCTCAACCGGTGGCGTACCGATGCATTCATCGTGTCGAACGAACATCAGAGAAGAGCGTACCAGCGATATTCCGGTGTGCGGGCCGATATGGTGTTCAGGGCCCCTCCCGGATTCGATCTGGCATCGTGGAACGGTGATTCGGGAGACAGGATATTCAGAGAACGTTGTGCGATAAGTAAAGGAACGATTCTTATCGTTTCAGTTGCCAGGTTCGCTCCGCAGAAGGACCATAATACGTTTTTCGCTGCAGCCGACTTGATTGCCGGCCGTGTCCCCGATGTACATTTTCTTGCAGCGGGTTATCCGGCAGAGTTTGATACCGCGTATATGGAAGAAATGGCCGGCAGATATCCGAATATAAGGGAGAAACTGACAATCTGGTCGGAACGCCTGCCCGACAGCGGTTCGATAGTCAATTCAGCCGATATCGGAGTGATACATTCTTCGGGCAGCGAGGCGATCTGCCGAATCGCCATGGAGTTTATGGCGTCTTCTATTCCTTTAGTATCTACAAGGATAGGAATATTACCTGAAGTAATACTTGATGGCAAGAGCGGCATTGTTGTGCCTCCGGGGGATGCTGATGCCCTGGCAGGTGCTCTGCTGCAATATCTGGAAAACGATGCTTTCCGTCACAGAATGGGTGAATCCGGACACAGGAGATTGAAAGAGGTCTTCTCATATGGCCGGGCGGTTGACCGTCTTGAGAACGCACTGTTTCAGATAATTGAACAGATCTGATTCGTCGAACGAAGCACCAGACTCTGTTGTATAACGCCATACAGCTTCATATCTTGGCCAGCAAGGGATTGCGAAAATGCCTGACCGGACAGGAACCAGATGTCAAGTGACCCTCGTGAACTGATTGACTCAATCGCCGGCGGAGATCGCCGGGCAGTCGCCAGGGCGATATCTATGATCGAGGATCAGCTGCCAGGCAAGGAAGCGCTTCTGAAGCCGCTGTATGCAAAGGGGCGTCAGACCTACATATGCGGCATCACGGGACCGCCAGGTGCGGGCAAGAGCACTCTTGTCGACAGGCTTGCCATATATTCAAGAGAGAAGGGTGAAGAGGTTGGAATAGTATGCGTGGACCCCTCGAGCCCGTTCAGTGGGGGGGCTCTGCTGGGAGACAGAATAAGGATGACAGATATTGCCACGGATCCCGGTGTTTTTATCCGGTCGATGGCGACAAGGGGCAGTCGCGGCGGGCTGGCCAGAGCGACCCGGGAAGTGGTAATGCTTCTGGGAGCGACCGGTCGCGATTCGATTCTGCTGGAAACGGTTGGCGTAGGACAGATCGAGCTGGATATTGCCGAAACGGCAGACACAGTTGTCGTGGTCCTGGTCCCCGAGTCCGGGGATGGAATCCAGGCGATGAAGGCCGGCCTGATGGAGATAGGTGATATCTTCGTAATAAATAAAGCGGACAGAGATGGAGCTGATGGTCTCATGGTTGAGCTGGAGAGCGTTCTGGCAATGAACAAAGCGCGTCAATGGTCTCCTCCTGTTCTGAAAACAACAGCCAATTCCGGGGAGGGTACGCGCGAATTGATGGAGACGATCGAAAGGCACCGTGCCTGGCTTCACACAAGCGGAGAGGGCGATAGAAAGCGGAAACAGCAGATTGGCGCCTATGTGAAAGAGATCGTTCAGGAGACCATGACCCGTCGCCTCTGGCAGGAGAACAACCTGAAGGGACAGATGGACAGGCTGCTTGATGACATTCTGGAGGGACGGACCGATCCATTCAGTGTAGCGGAAGAGATAATGAATGCCGGCGAGGGGCCGGTGTCTTCAGAGGGAGATAAAGTATGAGCAGGGATATCGATGACGCTTATTCGGAGTGGCTGAAATCGGTGTCGCAGCTGCCGGAAAGGAAGAAAGAATTCGTCACCGCCTCCAGCAGTGAAGTAGAACCTCTCTATCTTCCCTCCAACACCGATCAGATCGACTATCTGGAAGACCTGGGCATGCCCGGGGAGTACCCCTTTACCAGGGGCGTATATTCAAACATGTACCGAGGCCGGTTGTGGACCATGCGTATGTTTGCCGGGTTCGGCACGGCAGAAGACACCAACAAGAGATTCAAGTACCTTCTGGAGCACGGCCAGACCGGTCTTTCGACGGCCTTCGATCTGCCCACGCTCTACGGATACGACTCAGACCATTATTTCAGCCGGGGAGAGGTTGGCAGATGCGGGGTAGCGGTATGCAGCCTGGAGGATATGGAGATACTCTTCGAAGGGATTAATCTGGGTGATGTCAGCACAAGCATGACCATCAACGGCCCTGCCGCCATACTTCTCGCATTCTACTGCGCGGTTGCCGAGAAGCAGGGAGTCGCGCTCAACCGGCTCTCAGGAACCACTCAGAATGACATCCTGAAGGAATATATCGCCCAGAAGGAATTTATTTTCCCTCCCGAGCCCTCGATGAGGCTGATAACCGACACTGTTGAGTTCTGCACCCGACAGATGCCCAGATGGCATCCGATAAGCATAAGCGGTTATCACATACGGGAGGCTGGCGCAACGGCGGTTCAGGAGCTCGCATTCACACTTGCAGACGGATTCGCATATGTGGAGGCCGCCCTTGAGAGAGGTCTCGACATTGATGAATTCGCTCCACGGCTTTCATTCTTCTTTAACTCTCACAATGATTTTTTCGAAGAGATCGCGAAATACAGGGCAGCCAGGAGGATCTTCGCCCGGCGGATGAAGAACAAGTATGGCGCACGACATCCGAGAAGTCTGCTGATGCGGTTTCACACGCAGACCGCCGGTTGCACCCTCACCGCACAGCAGCCTGAGAACAACTTCATCAGGGTGACCATCCAGGCCCTGGCGGGTGTGCTGGGAGGAACCCAGTCCCTCCATACCAACAGCATGGATGAAACACTGGCTCTGCCCAGCGACAAGGCCGCCAAGATCGCTCTGCGCACTCAGCAGGTGATCGCAGAGGAATCGGGTGTCACCAATACGATCGATCCGCTGGCAGGGTCCTACTTTCTGGAGCAGCTGACCAACAGCATGGAGGAGGAAGCCGAGCGATATTTCGTCAAGATTGATGATCTGGGGGGAGTGGTGCCGGCCATTGAAAAGGGATTCTTCCAGCAGGAGATAGCAAGAGCTGCCTACAGATATCAACAGGAGATAGACAGTGGGGAAAGAGGAATTGTCGGCGTCAATAAATATGTGGAAGAGGATGACGGGATCGAGATCCCGATACTGGAGATCACAGAAGAGATGCACGATCGCCAGGTAGGGAGGTTGAAAGCTCTGAAGGAAAAAAGGGATTCCGAAGCTGTTGCTGCATCCCTTGAGAAGATCGGAAGGACATGCCGGGAAGGGATCAATGTGATGCCCTCACTTATTGAGGGAGCGAAGGCCTACTGCACACTTGGAGAGATGACGGACGTCATGCGGGAGGTTTTCGGCATCTACCGGGAGCTTACTGTTTTCTGACATCTGAAGCGGTGTACCAGGGCAATCGAGGAGCCAGAGCAATGGATGGAGAGAAGATACGAGTAATCGTGGCAAAGCCGGGACTTGACGGACACGACAGGGGAGCCAAGGTGGTCGCCGCGGCCATGAGGGATGCGGGCATGGAAGTTATCTATACCGGTCTCCGCCAGACCCCCGAAATGATCGTGGAGGCTGCTCTTCAGGAAGACGCAGATGTGATAGCACTCAGCGTTCTCTCCGGTGCCCATATGACGCATTTCCCGCAGGTGCTCGAATTGATGAAGGAACGCGGCATGGAGAAGGACGTTCTTTTAACAGGGGGCGGAATCATACCGGCTGAGGACATGAACAGGCTCTCCGAACTCGGAGCTGGCCGGCTTTTCGGCCCCGGTACTCCCACATCGGAGATAGTTGATTACATCTCCGACTGGTTCAGGTCACGTGAATCCGCAGAAGAATAAGGAAGAATGGCCCAGGAAGCCTCATCACCCCTCCTGAATGAATGGCTGGAGGATGTCCGTAAGGCGAACCGCAGGGTTGACCTCGACTACCTTTCCCATGCCTACCGGTTCAGCGAGCAGGCCCACAGAGAACAGCAGAGACGCTCAGGCGAGGTGTTCCTCACCCACCCGATGGCCGTTGCTCTTGAACTGGCCACACTTCATCTCGATACAACAACTGTGGCCGCAGGCCTTCTCCACGACATAATCGAAGATACCCAGGTAACAGCGGAACAGCTCACGGAGGAGTTCGGCCCGCAGGTCACATTCCTCGTTGAGGGAGTTTCGAAAATCAGCGGCCTCAAGTTTCATTCGAGGGAGGAGGCACAGGCCGAGAATTTCCGCAAGATGCTCATTTCCATGGCTCAGGACCTCCGGGTGATCCTGATAAAGCTGGCAGACCGGCTGCACAACATGCGCACCGTGGAGCACCTCGATCGAAAGCACGCCAGCCGGATAGCTGAGGAAACCCTCGACATATACATCCCTCTGGCGCACCGATTCGGAATTAACAGGATCAAGACCGAGCTGGAAGATCTCGTTCTCTCCGTACTTCACCCGGAAGAATTCAAACTTCTTTCCGAAACCCTCGAGTCGGACAAGAGGAAACGGATGAAGGCCCTCGGCAGCGTGCGCAAACCGATCCAGCGGGCATTGAAGGAATCCGAGATAAGGGCTGAGATCGCATGGAGACTGAAATCGTACTACAGCATCTTCATCAAAATGGAGAAGAGGAATGTAGACCTGGAAGGTATCTACGACATCATGGCCTTGAGGATTCTGACCTCCGACAAAGCCGGCTGTTATCACGCGATGGGTATCGTACACAGCCTCTTTGTGCCGATTTCAGACAGATTCAAGGACTTCATTGCCCATCCGAAGGCGAATATGTACCAGTCCATCCATACGACTGTTATCGGACCTAACGGCGAACCGGTGGAGATACAGATCCGCACGAGGGAAATGCACCGGATAGCCGAGGAGGGGATTGCCGCACACTGGAAATACAAACAGGGC
>VAPC010478057.1_pt1 | contig 23333 bp, 26 predicted proteins | sample 3395121 | NCBI WGS metagenome assembly VAPC01 (sample SAMN08290434, study PRJNA428436) | hydrothermal vent metagenome | isolation source: Deep-sea hydrothermal vent chimney | place: Indian Ocean: Southwest Indian Ridge | depth 1711 m m
ATTATTCTGACAAAGATAGTGCCGCCGCCGATAAGGCAATAGTAGTAATCTCGGGTGAATCAGGACAGCCGCTTCCAGATTATGTTAAGCGCAGGACCAATGGTTTTCATATTTCTGACAGGTTTGAGATTTCTACAGGGTTTTTTAAATATGTTACTATTGCAGAGATATATAGACAGGATACTGTAGTGCCGTAGACATTGCATAAATCTGTTCATCCCATATTAAGGGAGCATAAGCATATCCAGGAGTTTACGGTACTACGGTACAATATACTCCGATTCTTATATATCCGTAATTATTTATTAATTTTTTTAATTTGACTATATTTATGTTGTATATTAAACTGATATTTTGCAAATTAAACAAGTTGCCTGAAAATGCTGGACTCATTGATTTATCCTCATGGGCAGCTAAATATAATAATTTAAGGAGGGTATAAATTCTGTGGAAAATATGGATAAAAGAAACTCGGCTTGGGCGTTTATAATTACCGGCATTCTCGTGCTCATCAGTCTTATATACGTCAAGACTGATATCTACTACATATACCTTGTTGTGTACATATGGTTCGGCTTTGCTTATGGTTTAATGCTTCAGTATGGAAGGTTTTGTTTTGCATCGGCATCGAGAGACCTGTTTGCCGCGGGTGTTCCCCGAATGGCAGTGGGTATTCTGATCGCTCTGGTCTTTTTCAGCGTTATCCAGGCAATTCTTGCATCAGCGAATATGAGTACATTCCATCCCGCTCCATTCGGTATTCACATGCTGATCTCAGGCTCGATTTTCGGAGTGGGAATGGTACTTGCCGGCGGTTGCGCGTCAGGCTCGCTGTATAAAGTCGGCGAAGGCAATATGACTTCTCTTTTAGCTGTTATTTTCGGTCTCTGTCTGGGACAGGCTATATTTGTGGATGTCGGCGGTGTGTTTAATAAGTTATTGCCCCAGGCCTGGATCGATTCAGCACAAAAGTCGGCAGCTTCCATAAAAGCTTATTCCGGCATAGACATTCCGTTAAATTCATGGTTTGACCATTATCTTGTCGGTTACGTATGGAACAAACCCCAGTTTACGATTGCGAAACTAATTTCCGGCGGAAACCCTGAGCCTATACATTATTTCATTGGGAATTCATTTATAAACGCCATAATCCCTGCTGTGATCATCCTGTGCGTAATATACTACTTGTATACCAGGAAGGTGTTTATAAAGAAAAGAAAGAAAACATTAAAGAAGGCTGGTTTACCCGAAGCAACAGGTGTAAAGGATGAACTTAACGGAATGTGGTCTATGATCACGGCTTCGAAAAAAACCAGTATTATGGGTATTCTCGTTGGAATTACAGCCGGCCTTCATATTCTGACAATGGCCGGAATGCAGAAAAAGTTCGGGGTGACCAACTTCGGAACCCTCCTTCAAAGAATGGGACATTATAAGGATGTATCACTCAAAGGTACGGTATTTGATCCGGGCTACTGGTACATTACGAGTCAGGAGGGTCAAGTCGGCGCGTGGATCCTTGAGAAGTTCGGATGGAACATGCATGACAATATGTTCTTCGGATATGTAAACGGTCTGCCTGAACTCTGGAGAAATCCTGCGTTGTGGATGTCACTCGGTATCATTTTCGGAGCTATGGTTATGGCACGCCTGCAGGGTGAGTTTAAAGTTAAATTTCCCTCGATAGAATTGATGGTATGGGGCATTAGCGGCGGCCTGCTGATGGGTATGGGATCACGCCCCTCACTTGGATGCAATATCGGCGCGTTTTTTATCCGAGCTGCGGGCGGTGACCCGAACGGCTGGGTTTATGGAACTGGAATGGTCTTAGGCGCTTTTTTAGGTGTGAAACTCCTCAGCTGGTGGACTGAACGAAAAATGGCTCAAGAAATGGGAGACTTTTAAAGTAATCCTGTAAAACTATTAATTTAAGGAGGAAGTTTACAATGGCAATGAAATTTGAAAAAACAGGTGAAGGCACATATATGCTGGATGTATGTGGTTTTGTTTGCCCGCATCCGCAGTTGTATACCAAAAAATCACTTGAAAAAATTGCAGAAGGTGACGTAATCGAGGTTATTTTTGACAACCCCTCATCCAAGGAAACCATTATCCAGATGTGTGAACAGGCTGGCAATGAGATTCTTGAGGACAAGTCAGAGGCCGGCAAACTAATCTTAAAAATAGAAAAGGGATAATAAAATACAGTAAGGAGGAAATATGAAAAGCAGTCTTTGGGTCATATTGCTTGTTCTGGTAGCTATTATAAGCTTCTTGATTGGTTATAGTCTTGCACCTACAGATGTTGCTGAAGTAAGACACAGTGTTCAGCAAACTACTCCTGCTGCTGGAAGCGGCAGTTCAGGCGGTTACGGTACGGCTTCAGGCGGTTACGGTACGGCTTCAGGCGGTTACGGTACGGCTTCAGGCGGATACGGAGCACCGACAGGTGGATACGGAGCACCGACAGGTGGATACGGAGCACCGACAGGCGGATACGGAGCACCGACAGGCGGATACGGAGCACCGACAGGCGGATACGGAGCACCGACAGGCGGATATGGCCATTGATATTTAATCAGCTTATTTAACGCGAATAATATCTAGAGGTGAAAATGAAAAAGGTACTAATTGCAGTCGATGATACAAAAGGTTCTCGGACAGCTGCAGCTGTGTTCGAAAGACTTTTCTCCTGTTCGCGTCCGGAAAGTGTTGTCTTGCTGTATGTCGAGAGATTTTCAGGTGCATCATTTCTGGATGACATGATAACTGATGCTGAAATTACTACGCTTAAGGAAGTTCTGTCTGGAACGGAATATAAAGCAGCAATGGACAACAGGGCAGCCAAGATAACAGAATCTTACAGGAAGACCCTGGAAGAGAAGGGTGTGACAGGCATAAAGACAGTTATTAAGGCAGGACACCCTGCAGAAGAGATCCTGAAGGCGGCTAAGGAAGAGAATGCAGACATGATAGTTTTGGGCTCAAAAGGAAAGAGAGCTCATTCAATCCTTCTTGGAAGCGTCAGTAGGGAGGTAGTTAACAACGCAGAGGTGCCTGTTCTGGTTGCTAAATAACGGCATTTTCAAAATACTTAAGGCAAATAATACCCTGCAGTAAGACTGCGGGGTATATTTTTTATAGTTATGACTATCCGCAGCAAATCAACCCGCTCCGTCCCGGCTCTTAGTCGGAAAGACGGCACAGTAATATTGGGAGGCGGTCTTGCGGGACTCTCTACGGGTTGTGTCCTGGCCAGGGCCGGCCGGCCGGTAGTGGTATTTGAAAGCGACTCTATTGTTGGAGGTCTTTCAAAAACTATTGTCCAGGGTGAATTCAGGTTTGACCTGGGCGGTCACAGGTTTATTACAAAAAACCGGAAAGTCAGGTATTTTGTAAGCGATCTGTTAAATGGGGAATTCCTGACTGTAACCCGCAAAAGCAAAATATATATGCGGCAGAAATTTGTCGATTACCCTCTGAAACCTTCAAATGCTGTTTTCGGACTGGGCATGCACACAACTCTTAAAGCTATATACGATTACGGCAGAGAAAAGATCAGGAATCTCTTTGGCGACCGTGATATTGTTTCGCTTGAAGACTGGGTTGTGAGCAATTTCGGGCGCACGATGTTTAATCTCTATTTTAAAGAATACAGCGAGAAAGTATGGGGTATAGAATGCAGGAGGATAAGCAAGGAATGGGTAGCGCAGAGGATCAGGGGACTTTCCATGTGGACGACAATGAAAAATGCTATTTTTAAATTCAGCGGCAGGGACATTGAAACACTTGCGGACGAGTTTATTTATCCCAGAACCGGTATTGGCCGGATTTCTGACCGGCTTAAAGAGGAGATCGAAAAAGAGAACACGGTTTTTACAGACACAAGGATTTCAAAGATAACCCATGAGGGATTTACCATAAAAAGTGTAACTGCCGGGAATATCCAGAATAAAAACATATCTACGCCCGGTTCTTCTAATGGTGCTTATGATATCGAAGGCAGAGAGTTTGTTTCCAGCATTCCCCTGACGAATTTCGTACAAATGCTGGCGCCGGGCCCGCCTGAGGATATTCTTGAGGCAGCCTCAAATTTGAAATACAGGGACCTGGTGGTGGTAGTTACAATGCTTGACTGTGAAAAAGTCACTGACCTTACGTGGCTGTACCTCCCTGAAAAGAATATGCCTATTGGTAGAATACATGAACCAAAAAACTGGAGCCCTGATATGGCGCCTGAAGGCAAGACGCATATTGTATCTGAATATTTCTGTTTTGAGGGCGATAATATCTGGAAATCGAGTGATAAGGAACTTGCTTCCTTAACGGTTGCTCAACTTGAAGATATTGGTTTTATTTCCGGAAAGGATGTAATAAACAGCTATGTCGTGAGAGTGCCAAAGGCATATCCCCTTTTTGAAGTGGGCTATGAGAAATATTACATAAAGATCACAGACTACCTGAAGAAATTCAGCAATCTGAATATTACCGGCAGAAGCGGTATGTTCAGGTATTACAATATGGACATTGCGATGGAGTCCGGCATCACAGTAGCTGAGGACATACTTGATAAATTACACAATTAGCTATAGGTAGTTGTGAATTGACCCTCACAATTTTGCTTCAACCCCAGTTCCTGTCTTCGTGCAGGAAGACACGGGGGCAAGCAAAATTAGCCGCAAGGGCTGGCGGAAGTTGAGAAGATAAGAGCCTGCGGGCCGGCAGGCAGTGATAGAAAGTTGAATAACAAGAGCAGGAGTGTGTGAAACAATCAGCATATAGTATTGTCGCTCATTCTCGTCGAATCGACTCCGAGGCTTTTTTTACAATTAAAATGTTATATAAATTGTTCAAAAAATTAAACCGCTCAAATACTATATCCTGCTTGCAGCTCTATATTTTGTAGGTGGTAATATAACAAGGCATGGAATGCTGGTGAAACAATTCTATCCGACACCTTTGAAAGAAGACTCTGAGGAATTGACCATAAAACGCTGGATTTGAAAAGCTAAAACAAAATATTAATAATTTGTCGATTATAGCAAATGACGCAGTGAGTTTAAGCGAATGAATATAATAAATATCAACTCATTGCATTGATGCTCTTTCTTAGGAGCAACTATTAGTAAGGCAGCGTCCTATGTCTTGTATAATGGAAGACACAAGAGACACTGTCTATGTATTGTAGGTACACAAGGCAGTTTGAGCAGTTTTAACAGACGGTTGAGTGTTACAATTAACGATTACCCTCCAAACAAACTGGCGGGCAAGCTGATAACTGAAATATGAAATGCGCGCTTATCATTCCTTCCTGGGTTCCTGAAGATATTTTTTCCTCTAAAACCGCAGGTTCACAGATCAATTACTGGCAGCCTTTGGGAACTCTTTATGTTGCCGCGGCACTCATAAAAGCAGGCCATGAAGTAAGGTTCCTTAACGGCGCGTTTATGGCCCATTCTCATATCCTGAATGAAATATCAGAATATAAGCCGGAGTTTGTCGGTATTTACTCAACTACTTTCGGCTGGGACAGGGCTGTTCGAACGGCAGCTGATATCAAAGACAAGCATGCTGAAGTATTTATAACGGTCGGTGGACCCTATCCGGTCGCTGTACAGGAGTTATGCCTGAAGGATGCGGACAGCATTGACGCTGTTGTTACCGGAGAAGGTGAAATAACATCGGTTGAGATACTTGACAGACTGTCGCAGGGCAGAGATCTTCAGGGAGTAGCCGGTGCGGCATACCGAAAGAACGGGGAGGTCATCAAAAACCAGCCCAGGGCTCTTATAACTGATCTCGATTCCATTCCTTTCCCGGCGAGAGAACTGCTGGGTGACGCGGGCGATTATATTCCTCCGCCTGCTACATATAAGAGAAAGCCTGTCGCGGTTATTATGACCGCAAGGGGCTGTAACAGGAAATGCCTCTTCTGTTTTCAGATCGATAAATATAGAAAAAGCGGAATAAGATACCGCAGTGTTAATAATGTTATGGATGAGATTGAACTATGTCTGAGACAGGGCTACAAAGAAATTAAATTCATTGATGATACCCTCGCTGCCGATTATGACAGGGCAATGGGAATTGCCCTTGAAATAAAACACCGGGGGCTTGATTTCACATGGTTTGCATCAGCATGCGTAAACCAGGTCGATAAACCTTTACTTAAGGCATTCAAAGACGCTGGCTGTTGGGCAATACTGTTTGGAGCTGAAAGCGGTGTTCAAAAGAATTTAAACAGCATAAGAAAAGGCATAACCCTTGATCAGACCCGAAGGGCGGTAAAGGCGGCAAAAGAGGCAGGTCTGACGGTATACACCCCGTTCCTGTTCGGTATCCCCGGTGAGACATTTGACGAAGGGCTTAAAACAATCGAGTTTGCCTGCGAGCTTAACCCTGATATAGCAAACTTCCATGCTATAACGCCTTTTCCAGGCACAGAGCTTTATGACAACCTTGACAAATACGGCTCCATGTCTTCTGACCTGACGGATTTCACTTACCAGGGGGCCGCGTTTGTGCCATACTCAATGACCAGAGAAGAGATCGCAATGCTCAGGCAAATAGCATTTAAAAGGTTTTATTCGCGTCCTGGGTATCTTTTCAAAAGACTGTTCACGCTGAGAAACCTCAATGACATAAAGGCAGCAATAAAGGGATTTAAAAGCCTTTTCTGGCTCTGGATGAAAAAGGGTGTCTTCAGCCGGAAGGGAGATTTGAATTAACAGCCGGCTGTTATAGCTTCATATATTCCCTGAACAGGGCAGGGTACATGCGGGGGTTAAAAAGAATATTTGTCATTAAGTAGCACTCGTGCGTGCAGAAGCAGTTTTGCTGTATTGGCCGGACCACATTTCGCGCCTGATCAGTCTTTAAGACCTTTTTTAAGTCATACTTGAAACTTTTTATGTTCCCCATTTTCTTTTCAGGTGTAAATGACTCGCATGGATAAATGTCTCCGGTCTCAGTAAGCACAATGTTCAGTTTGCCGGCGTAGCATGGAATTAACTGCCTGTTCTGTAAAACCGTATCATATATCAGGCGGCGCTGAAGTATATCCTGGGCCGCCTTGAGTTTCGCGCCTCTGAAACTGTATATAGCGGCAATTTTATGATGTAGATTCGACGCCAGCTTGTCGATCGTATCCCTGTACTTATTTATATTAATGTTCTTTAATTCTGTATCCGCAACATTCCCCCGTATCATGGAAACAGTGTGAGTCTTTACGTTTTTCAATTTGCTGACAAATCCAATCAGGTCTTCCATGCCGTCCTGATTTAATGAGCTGAAAACCGTATTTACTCCGAGTTCAAAATTAGGGTACCTGTCCAGCAGGTCACCAAGTGCATCGCAGGTCTGCATTGTTTTACGGAAACTATCTTTTCCCCTGATCGAATTATGCAAATGCTCCGAACCTTCAATAGACAATTTAACTACAACGGTGCTTTTAGGACAATACTTAAGGATCAGCTCAACTTTTTCCCTGATTGCATCGGGCATTAAACCGTTGGTCGGAAGCAGGATTATCGATGGCCTGTTATTTTTATAAAATGTACGGGTTATGTCAACCAGGTCTCTTCTCAGAAAGATTTCTCCTCCTGAAAACGCGAGCCATAGCAAACTGCCTATTGATGAAGAGATTTGCCTGATCTCGTCCAGTGAAAGCTCATCTGTATCTTCATTAGATTCGGAAGACACGTAGAAACAAAACGGGCAGTTAGCGTTACACCTTTTGGTAAGAAAAAAAGTCAGGTGGACGGGCTTACGCTTCCAGAATATGGAACCAATATGACGAGCTGGTGAATAGGTCATCCAGGTTTGCCTTTTGACGATATGAGATTCAGCACTCCCAGGACAGATCCTGTTCCTACTGAGAGGGGATAAACCACTATGTAATATGAAGAAGCCAGACCAGCGAACAGGATACCGTTAGCCTCGTAAAAGGCTTTTAACAGGCCTCTGCTTACAAAAACGTTCATTATAATGACCGGCGGCCCAAAAAGCAGAGATGAGAAGTTTCCGGATATGATCCACACGGCAAGTATGAGCAGTATTGTAAGACATGATAAAACATTAACTTTGAGTTCCGCAGAAGCAGTGCCGGAATCAGTGAGCAGGTCCCTGTTCTTTATTGAATACATGGTCCAGTATTTTGATTTTTTTATCGCGTTTCGCAGTGAACCGTACAAAGAGAAATTAAATACGTGCCGAACCTCTATAACTGGATTAATAACAAGCCGGCAGCCTTTTTTTCTCATCCTGTGGCTGAATTCCACGTCTTCCAGTATAGGCATGAAATCTTCATGGAAACCTTTACTTTTACGGAAAGTTTCAGTGCCGACAGCCATGGCGTGGGTAGCGATATAATCCGGTTTTTCGGCGTTTTTTGTCTCAGAATAATTTATAAATACCGACTGAAACAAACTGAAAAAGTCCTTATCCGCGGGAATCCTGGTGTATGTACCGCCTACAATAAGATCCCCTCCTGTTTCAGCCATGGAGTTATTAACAACAGAAAGTGTATCTTCTTTTAGAAGACAATCCGCGTCAGTAAAGAAAATAATATCACCGCTGCTGTGAGAGGCGCCCATGTTTCTTGCCTTAGAAGCTCCGGAATGTTCATTGAGCCGAATAAGTTTGCAGGGATATTGCTTTATTATATCGACAGAGCCGTCATCCGACATATCATCAACCACAATGACCTCAAAATTCTGATATTTGGAACAAAAAGCAGCCTCAAGACATTTACCGATTGTTGAGGCTTTGTTGTAATTAGCAATTACGACTGAGATTTTCTTTTCTGAAATCATGATAGAAGGCAATATAATAATACCCTGAATTTAAATAGATATTTCTGTATTGTAATTGTTGAATGATTTTAGGTCAAATAGCGGTCAAGGCGCAAATGTTCAAGTTGTTCAAACCCCCGTAAAGTTCTAAAGAACTTGAACCACGGGGCAGGCTGTTCAAATCGTTCAAAATAGATAATACAGTGACTAAGTAAGAAGTAAGAAATGAAAGATTAAGAAAATAAGAAATTCAGTGGTTCAGTGCCTTCAGTGGTTAAGTAGTTTAATTTTCATTGATAATTGTTAATTTTACATTTTGCATTGTTTTTTATGAACTATGAGCTGCGAACTATATAGCTATTTCGGTTGACTTTTACTGTGTTTTTAATATATCTTGATAATAGTCTTTTATTTTTTTTATGCAGACATAATAACTGATTACAGGAGGATGATATGGCCAGGAAGATAGCAATACTTGTCAGGGACAGACAGCATGAGGGATTGAGAATGGCAGTTGGAGCAACACTTGCGGACGATGAAATTAATGTATTTATTATGGATAAAAAAATTGAGTCAGATGATGAATTAGCGCTGAACCTTGAGACTCTTACGGATTTTGATGTTAAGGTTTTTTCAAATAACCCGGATAATCAGTTTGAGCAGAAAAGCACTGAAGAAATAGCCGCTTCTCTGCCCGATTACGACCTGGTTATTCCTTATTAGGGGTCTATAGGATGAGCCCCTGAGAATATGAAGGAAAGTATTCTAAAAGGCGCGTCTGGCTTAATATGATTGATGTAAGAATTGATAAGGTGCTGGACGTAAAAGGCCTTATTTGCCCGAGGCCGATGATTATGACTATGAGTACCCTGAAGTCTATGGTGGAAGGTGAGGTTCTGAAAGTTATCTGTAATGATGTAACTACCAAGCACAGTGTCCCAGGGCTGTGTGAAAGAAGCGCCTTTAAACTTCTGGAAATGAAGGAAGAAGACGGGCTGATATCTTTTGTTATCCAGAAATAAGCTGATCGGGCCGAAATCCACGTTTGTCGTTTAAGATTATTACTGCGTCTGAATTTCCGGATTGATCACTGGAAAGGTTACGGTAAATGTGGACCCTCTGTTGTCTGAAGATGCCAGCTCGATTTTCCCGTGATACTTTTTTACCAGATTAAATGCGATGAACAAACCCAAACCAGTTCCCTTACCAACAGGTTTGGTAGTAAAAAAAGGTTCAAATATCCTGTTCCTGATATTTACAGGCACTCCCAAGCCGGTGTCGCTGACCGTAATACATAACCCATTGTAGGAATCATAAGTTCTAACTGTAAGTGATCCCCCGGCTGGCATGGTATCTACGGCATTAACTATCAGAGCAAGCATTATTTGCCGGATCTCTCCCTCATCGGCCAGCAGTGAGTTTGCGTTACTTCCATAGTCTTCTGTGACCAGTATATCCTGAATTTTAATTAAATGGTCAAGCAGCGAAAGAATCTCTTTAAGGAGTGAATTAATGTCAACAGCGTTAGTATCATACTGCTTTCGTGAGAAACGGAGCATTCCGCGTATTATGTCTTTGCATCTGAAGGCTTCCCTGTAGATGATATTCAAGTATTCATGGAAATATTCAAACTGTGGTATTTTCTTAAGTTCGTCTGCATCAAGCTGGTCGATCAGGAGTTCGGTGCATCCAGCAATTGCGGTCATTGGGTTATTTATCTCATGAGCGAAGCCGGCCGCCATTTGCCCCATAGAGGCAAGCTTTTCAGCGTTAATCATCTGCAGCTGCAAACTATGGCGTTCAGTTATGTCTTTGACTACATAAACTATACCTGTTATCACGTCCTCTTTGACACTCAGCGGAGAGGCAGTCACAAGGAAATGACCAACGAGCTTGCCGTAATTAATTTCTCTCATCGACGGTTTACCCGTATCCAGGGTCTCCTGAATCGGGCATCCATCCGGAGTGCTGCTTTTCCCGCAGAAGATCTCAAAGCATTTTTTACCGGCCAATTCCTGATTAGTCAGTGCCAGCCTGTCCAATAACGCCCTGTTTGCCCTGATAATTTTGTGTTCACGGTCTACTATCAGGACGTAATCTGTTATAGAGTTAAATGTACTGATCCACTCTTCCCTTGAATTGAACAGCTCCTGAGTTCTGTTCATAACGGCTTCTTCAAGACCGGTTGTGTAAGTAGCCAGTGATTTTTTCTGGTTTTTCAGTTTTTTAGTCATCTCAAGAAAGTGCCTTCCTAAAACGGATGCTTCATCACTTCCTTTAAATGTCTTTTCTTCAGGGAACTTACCGCTGCCGACCTGTTCTGTTAATTTTATTAATCTGTTAAGAGGTGAAGTCAGAGTTTTTATAAGCATGATACCTAAAAATCCAGACACCAGCATGCTTCCAATTGCCATAAGAATAATGATCGATCTGAGCCATTTTAATGAAGCGGCAAGATCATCTCTGGGAAGAGCGATTATAAAGCTGGCCAATTTTTCACCATACATTGATTTAAGTGGAATGGATTTAATGGAATACATTATTCCGTCAGTTTCCATTTCATTCCCAAGAACCTGGAACGATGATAATTGTTCCTTTGACGAAAGGAAGATGTTATCATCTTTGACAATGAAGATATCATTCCCGCTGAGTTCTTTTAAGAAAGAAAGGTACTTTTCATCTATATTGGCGCCTATCTTAATAAAGCTGATGCCTTCTGAATATGGAGTGGAATTATCACGCATGGTACCCATGGCTACTATCCGCAATTTCCCGTTTTCAATTGAATAGCCGGATATGCTCTTGTTTTGGGACAGGTAGGATATGTTCTCAAGGGATTTTCCCCGTGTATTCCCGGTGTCTGCATCAACATAAACCAGTTCTTTACCATTTTTATCGTATAGAGCGAGGAGACTGAAGTTGAGCGGGTCTATTATGTTCCTGGATAGTTCCTCCAGCGGCTCTCCCTCTCTGCCGATCCTGTTTGTAATATAAAGGTATTCGGTAAGCGTCCTGTTCTCTTCAAAAAGATGAATTACTTTTTCGACATTCTCAAGATCGCGTGTGAGCGTATTTATAGTAAGCTGCGCCGTATTATCGAGTCTTTTGTTATGACCTGCGATGAGATTTTTTCTCGATACAGAATAAAGGAAAACAAGACTGATGGAAGTAAGAAGGATGACAACAGCAAGCAGAAAGATTATCTTTTCTCTATATTTGAGGTTTTCGAGCATTCATGCCTCTTCCTGTTAATAACATAGTTTAGCATACTCATGTTTGGAATAAGTATTGTCAGCTGAAAATTGATGTTTCCTGTAGGGAAACATCAATGAAAGGAAGAAATATTATGAATATTTCTTCACTTACGCTCGCTGGTCATTGGCAGACAAGGAAATTATTTCAGCGAGGGCAGATGCTGTTTTAGCAGTTTGTTTATCATCCTTCGGGCGTCTTTTATTGCGCCGCCGGGCGATGATTCGGTATAAGCAGTGCCTGTCCATATCATTGTCAGTGTCCTGGAGTCGTATATGTCCAGCCTCAGTTTCAGTTTATAGACGTCTATCTCATGCCCTGGAATTGCAACATATTCTTCTATTAGCCTCGGGTGTATGTACCCGAAATAATGGATGGTTTCTCCGTTAACAGTGTCTGTAACTGTTGTGAATTCTCCATGCGTGTATGAAACAATGGGCTCAGTATACGGCGGTATAAATACTTTTTCAAATCCTTCATCAAAGATCAGGGTCACACGTGCCTGTGCAATCTGCCGTTCAGTTTCAGAGTAGCCCATCTGAGACAGCACTTTAGAAGTATGATCCAGAAGCACTTCATCACGCAGATGTTTTGCGTCATCCGGCTGAGCCTGATTAAATGTCGTAAAAGCACTATAATCAGCCAGGTTGATATGGGGTTTCTGCAGGCTTCTTACTTCTATAAATGCACATCCCTGCGTAAGCAATACAAAAGCGATAAGGGACAGGATAATGGGTGAAACGCGAAATATAATGCGCATACATTTAGTATAACATGATTACGGTGATCAGAATAAACAACTTGGACTTTACGGGATGTTTCAGTGGTTAAGTAGTTCAATTACCATTGATAATTGTTAATTTTGCATTGATTGTACGCTTAATCAAATATCCCTTTTAACAGATTATCAATTGGATCATCGCTTTTCTGTTGAGACGCTTCTCCTTCTTTTTTGCCTCTGTCCCTGTTAAGGAGGTCATCGATAAGCTCTTTGCTCTTTTTCTTTATCACCTGCTTGCCTGCCTTCACGGCATCAGGCATACATCCGGGTTTTGCAAATGTTCCAGGGCATTTTATCGGGACAATTCCCCATCCCTCATTGTTTTTAATATATTGTGATACTTTGGAACTCATTGCGTTACCGGTTAGGTTGGGAGACATTTTAAGATCAAAAGCAAGATCAAGGTCACCGTCAAGCCCGATATTTCCTTTGGGGTCCAGGATAACATCGTCAGAGGTAAGAAGGCTGTTTAGTTTAGCTACACCGTTCTTTATCTTTACCGTACCGTTGCCCTGTGTAATGTTCAGTGTTTCAAGCTCTTTAATGTTAAGAAGCTGTGACAGGTTTCTGGCAATGGGCACGTTTGTTATTTTCCCGTCTTTTATATCAAAGTCAAGATTACCGGCGAGATTTTTCCTGATTTTATCAGGGAGAGTGCCGGCGCCTTTCAATCTCAGGTTGGATGTAAGTATTCCAAAGACGGTGTCTTTTGCTTTTGGGAACATGGAATTAATGATTTCATCGGCGTGCAATGAATTAATATCAGCCGACAGACTATAAGCGTATCCTTTCTTTGACAGGTCAATAATACTGTTTAGACTAAAATTTCCTTTTCCGGCACTTGCCGTCATTTTTGTTATTTCAAGTTTATTGTCATTGAACTCGTAAGTCATAATAAAGTTGTTCATCGTCATGCCTTTGTATCTCGCGGAATCAATTTTGACCTGACCGTTGGCAGTAAGCTTCAGATTAACGGGTGCCGCATCAGAAGCAGGCCCGGCGGCGGCAGATCCGCTTTTTTCTGACGATACTTTGTCTTTTTCAGCACTGGCCGGGATAAGCTCGTCAAGAAAGAGCTGTTTGGAATAAATATTGAGATTAATCTTCTGGTTTTTCAGATAATTGCTGACCGTGCCCTTAATTTCAGCTGTGTTTTTGTCTACTGAACCTCTAAGGTTAATGTCCGCTGACTGCTTTTTAAGCTTCAGATCTCCGTCAAGCGTTGTATTGACATTTTTATAATTAATGCCGGCTTTTTTTAGAGTTATAGTTCCGTCTGTATTAATGGAACTGATTTTGTTTGTCATTCCCGAAACCTTCAGATCCGCCGTAATCATGCCTGAAAGGTTAAGGTCTTTTATATCTGCAAAGGGCGCTAATGATTTTTGTAGGGCGGCTAATTTTGTCTCCGGAATAATGACAGTCAGGTTAATTTCAGGTGATGATTTAATATTTAAAATATCTCCTGAAAATGATAAGGCTATGTCCTGGATCTTCAGGTCTGCCTGCCTGACCAGGATGCTGTCAGATTCAAGATTTACTCCGACGTCATAGTTAACATCAACAGAAATGTTTTTGATATATTTTCCGGACTGTTTGTTCAGGGTGAGTTCTTCAAGCTTGAGGTTTATACTTCCCTGAGAAGCAAGTTCCGATTTTCCAACGCTCTCGATCCCTGTGTCGATGTCCAGTGTGCCCTTCAGGTCAGGAAGCTCTTTCTTGAGGTCTATAAATGTAAAACGCGCCTCTTTTACAGCGATTTTGCTTACTACCAGCGATACGGGGAGACCTTTTGGTTCTTCTGCGGATTTTGCCTTTTCAATTCCTCCAGGGGTCTCTTTCTTTCCTATTCCGTCGAAATTGAACTTCCCATCCTTTCCGCGCTCAATCCTGACCTCGGGATATTCCAATGTCACCTGGTCGATTATTAGCTGTTTAGACAGAAGGGGGAGGAATTTATATTTAAGAACAAAACCCCTGCATTTAATAAAGTCTGTTTCACCGTCCGCTTCCTTAATGGCAAAATCTTTAACTTCAATACCCTTAAAAAGGCTTATACTGATCTCTCCCAGGTTTACTTTTCTGCTTAATGCCTTTTCAGCTTCGGGAATTAGAAATGCCTTGATCCTTTCAGGAGTTATATAGATTTTTATTATAACAGCAAGGGCAATGATGACAAGTACGATTAAAGAAAAAATAATCAGAAAAACTTTTTTTGTCTTTCTAGCCATCAGCATTACCTCTTTAGTTTGTTACTGAAAAACCGTTTATTACCTGTTCTGCCGATAAATATTCAGCCTGAAACAGGATATTATTTTTTGGAAAGCGCTTTGAGCGCTTTATTGTTGTTATCGGTTTTAAAAATACATACAGCGTTTTTTCCGGCTCCGACAGAGCCGTACATATACAGGATGTTAACTCCGGCGTTTGAGATCTTTATGGCTGCTTTTTTCAATTGACCTACGCCGGTCGTCATTTCAACCGCGATAACATCATCTTCAACAGTCTTGGCTTTCAGCTTGGCCAGGACTTTTTTTGCTTTAGCATTGTTGCTCGTGACGAGCATAAAGTATGATTTCTTATCCATGCCATAGGCGCAGATGGCTTTAATATTTACCCTTGCGGAGCTTAAAACGGTTGTAATTGTTGAAAGTATTCCGACCTTGTTCTTTGTTTCGAAATTGAGCTGTTTTACTTTTATTGCCTTTGCCATTACTATTCCTCCTGTGAATTTGAAGGTTAATAATTAGTGTGGATATGCTCTAATTATATCATTTATTATTTGGCAGATAGTATTAATTTACTTGAAATCCACTACCGGTAACTCTGCTTCTCCTTCTGGAATTTCATAATACTCAGCCGCTGATACCCCGGCCAGAGACGCGAAAAATCTGCCGAAAAAGGTTCTACGATATGTATTTAACATCTGTACGGCTTCATTATATCTTTTTCTTTCTACGGCGATTCTATTCTCAGTCCCCTCAAGGCTGTCCTGAAGTTTCAGAAAAGACTGATTCGCTTTAAGATCAGGATAGGCCTCTCTTAACAGAAGAAGTTTTGACAGCATTCCTTCGAGATTATTGGATGCCTGTATCTTTCCTTTTACGCTTTTTGCCTGAAAATACTGTGTTCTCGCGTCAGCGAGATGCTCAAAAAGTTCTTTTTCGTGGGATGCGTATCCTTTAACAGTCTCAACCAGGTTGGGGATCAGATCATACCGTCTTTTTAGCTGGTTTTCAACCTGTGCCCATTTCCCCGTAACATTTTCATCCATTGCAACCGCTTTATTATAGTTGTTGATTCCCCATTTCACAGTTCCCAGACCTACAAGAAACAGAATACCTAAAACTACCAAGGTAATTTTTAAACCTTTCCCCATGTTCGTCCTCCTTTTTTTAAATTGATAATTGTTAATCGATAATTGAGAATTTCTTTACCATCCTCCAGAGGCACCGCCTCCTCCGAATCCGCCGCCTCCTCCGCCAAAGCCTCCACCTCCTCCCCAGCCGCCTCTTCTTCCCCCGCCCATCATGGAGAACATGAACAGGAGCAGGAGGAGCCTGGGATGTCTAATAAACAGATATATAATCCCGATTACGAAGAGTATGGAAAAGATCGTGTTTAAGATAGAAGGCTTACCGCGCTGACGGCTTGAATCGCGGAGTTTTGGCATGCCCGTTATTTCTACCCCGGCATCGGAACTGATCGTGTTTACTACAGCCAGTGACGCTGTGAAAATGCCTGTGGAATAATCACCCTGCCTGAAATAAGGGACAAGGTAATCCCTGCTTATCTGTCCGACAAAACTATCCGGCAGTATACCCTCAAGGCCGTAACCTATTTCAAACCTGTATTTTCTGTCCTGAAGCGCTACGAGCAGCAGAACTCCGTTATCTTTTCCTTTTTGCCCGAGTTTCCATTTGTCATGAGCTATCTGAAGAGAGAGGTCATCAAGGGATTCTCCCTCGAGGCTTTGAATTGTAAGCACAACCATTTGGGCGGTTGTTTTCTGTTCAAGGTCAATCAGATACCTGTTCAGGTCTGATTCAGCGCTGTCATTGATAATCCCGGCGAGGTCAACAACGTGATTTAACGGCCTGTCAGGCAGACTTACTGCGGCACTGGTAATGACAGCAAAAAGACATAGAAACATGAATAGAAGTAAAATTAAAGCCTTATTCTTCAATCTCATCTACCATTTTCCCTAATTTCTCAGTAACCGCGTAATAGTTTTCAAATATGGTGTTAAGCTCTTCAATGCTGAGTTTTATTTTTTTACGTTTTTCATTAAGCACTTTGACAAAAACGTCTGCATTAACTCCTGTTGTTTCAGACAGGGTTTTTATGACATCCTCCTGTCCGGCCGGAGGCTGTTTTTTAAACAGGAGAATAAGCCCGCGGAAAAGAGGAATATAGCCGGATATGGAATCCGCAAAACTCTGTGACAGCATTTTTCTGTTGCCAAGGGATGATATGTATCCCTGCCTGAGCCATATAAGTTTTGCTTTTATTTCTCTTTCGCACTGATGCCTGAGGTCAGAAGTTTTTATTTCTATGTTTTCAAGGATGTCCTCGCCAAAGACGGTCTGATGGAGAAGTTTGTAATTCAGAAACTCCACAGGAAAGACATCCAGCGAACTGTTTATATATCCCGGTGTCATTATCAGCGGAGCAGACACCCTGGTTCGTCCGTATTTCTTCCCGAGAGGGGCAAGCAGTTCAAGAAATTTAAGATCCATCTCCTTTAGTACAAAAATGGAATTAACATCAGAATTTTTCGGGTCAAAGTCGTCTGTTACAGCAGAACCTGTTATGTGAATTGAATGAATTTTCTCCTCGTATTTACTTAATATTTCTTCAAGAAAAGGTTTTATCTTTTTCGCCGGCGCCGGCTTTAGTTTATCAAGGGTCAGATCAGGCATTTTGGGCTCCTCTGGGTACAGGTTTACAAGATATAGATGTTGCTCTCCGTTTAAGGATAAAATATATGGTAGCAAATATATTTTTTTATGGCAATAATTCGGCTGAAGAACAGGACCTTGATAGCGTTCAATAAGGATTTCTGATAGAATTTAGTATTATAAACCTTAATAAGGGAGATGAAATGCCGATATCTTTGCGTTCAACGTCTGTTTTGATCAGTATACTGGTGATTTTTGCGGGATGTACCCCTCTCAGTGTTAAAATAAATATTTCAACCATGATCGCACCATCCAAAATGTATGAAGAATGTTTTGAATTAATGCCGGGGCAGGTACTTGAGTATTCGTTCGAAACGTCAAAACCGGTCAGTTATAATATTCACTACCATGCGTTAGACAAGGAATACTATCCTGTTTCCGAGACTAACGTTTCTTCCGACAGCGGGGAGCTTTCAGCCGACAGCCTGGAATATTACACTGAAGAACAGGAATTCTTCTGCCTTATGTGGGAAAATGATAACAAAGAATATGTGAGCCTCGAATGTAATTATGCGGTGAAGGACAGGAAATAAATAGTTTAATTTCAGTGTCCTGAAAATTTTCTTTTATTGTTCTTTTGTCGGATGTGTTTGATTACCTCAGAGAGCATAATAGTGCGCCTTGCTTTGAACGGATACCCGGGAGTTTTATTGATGCTCATGTAAGGGACAGCGGTTCCATTGTTACTGGAGAGAGACCATTTTTAATTATGTCTATGATGTTCTATAACCCTGTCAGGTGCGTTAAGAAATATCAAATAAGGGGAAAGGTTTAGAAGAGGTAATTTGTTATGAAGTCTGATATATACTACAGCGGGTTGAATAAAGGGCAGAGCAGGGCGGATTGTCTGGATATCCTGTTAAAAGGTATTGACGGGTATTTTTCCGCTGTCAGAAAAGGATCTTTTGTCGGCATCAAGATGACAATAGGTGATGAAAATAGCACGGGAAACATAACGCCTGACCTGGCTGGTATTATAGTCAGAAAACTTAAAGAACGCGGAGCAAAACCCTTTGTTTTTGACACCAATGTTATATACTCAGGCCAGAGGCAGAACTCTATTGACCACCTCGACCTCGCTTACCGCAAAGGGTTTACTCCTGACAATCTCGGCTGTCCTTATATAATCGCGGACAGCGTCTTCGGGACTGATTCCAGAATTATCAAAGTGGATCTTGAAAAAATAAAAGAGATCCGGGTTCCTTCCATGGTGGGGATACTAGATGACCTTGTAGTGCTGTCGCATATTACAGGGCATATTATGTCAGGCTTTGCCGGCTCGATCAAGAATGTCGCAATGGGCATGGCCTCGCGCGCGGGCAAGCAGATACAGCATTCTTCGATTAAGCCGGTAATAAACTCTGATAATTGTACGCTGTGTGAATGCTGTATTGATATGTGTCCTGTATCAGCTATTGCTGAGAAGGGTGAAAAGGCGTTTATTAATTCAGAGACATGTATCGGATGCGGTGAGTGTATTTCCGCCTGCAAATTTAACGCGGTTAATATTAACTGGCATGAGGATATGAATATATTCGTGGAGAGGATGGCTGAATACGCACACGGCATTCTCTCGCAGGTTAAGAGAAAGATTTTTTTGAATTTTGCATTCGATATAACTGATGAATGCGACTGTATAGCCGGAGATGACCCGAGAATAACTGAAGACAAGGGGATATTTGCTTCAGAAGATATACTGGCGCTGGATAAGGCGTGTTATGATATGCTGAAAGGTGAAAACGATATTTTCTCAAGGAATGGGGAAAAGGCTTATCTGCACCAGTTTGAGTATGCCGGCAAGATCGGGCTTGGCAGTCCTGAATATTCTATAATCAAACTATAAGTTAAATCCTGACAACATTAATGTAACAGGAACGTGGAACAATGATGAGGTTCGTGCTGACTATTATTTTATTGATATTTGTAATATCAGGATGTGCCTCAAATGAGGTAAGGAAGACGACGGATAAAAGAATAGAACCCCGTTCTTCTTACGAAGAGTGTATTGAACTTCTTCCATCCCAGACAATTGTATATCTTTTTAAATCTTCTGAGCCCGTTAAATTCCATATTCACTATCATAACGGCGAGAAAGTCATATATCCGGTCTCTCAGGGCAGGATATCTTCATGGTGGGATGAATTCAGGCCAGAGGAAAAAGAGAATTTTTGCCTTATGTGGGAAAATACCCAGTCCTATTCTATCACTCTTTACTTTGAATATAAGATGATGGAAGACAAGAAATAAAAAGGGAACCGCGTTTCTGTCTGTCGGAGATACGGTTCCCTTGTACAGGCTTAGTGTTTTATATTCTAATAGTTCTCTGCCAGCTCTTCGTAATATGCCTTTGGATGTTTGCACGCGGGGCACTCTTCAGGCGGTTCCGGGCCTTCATGAATATATCCGCAGTTTCTGCAATGCCACTTTGTGTCGGTATTTCTCTTGAAGACAGTGTTGTCCTTAATATTGGCTGACAGTTTCCTGTATCTTGACTCGTGAAATCGTTCAACCTTTGCTATCTCTTTGAAAGATTCGGCCACTTCAGGAAAACCCTCTTCCATGGCTGTTTTTTCGAAGTCGGCATATAATGTTGTCCATTCAAGGTTCTCACCTTCTGCGGCATGGTCAAGGTTTTCCCTGGTACTTTTAAGGATACCGGCCGGGTATGCCGCTGTGATCTCCAGGTCGCCCCCCTCAAGATGCTTAAAAAATACCTTTGCATGTTCTTTTTCGTTTTCCGCGGTTTCGAGAAAAAAAGCCGCTATCTGCTCGTAGCCTTCTTTTTTTGCAATACCCGCGAAATATGTATACCTGTTCCTTGCCTGTGACTCCCCGGCAAATGCCTTTAAAAGGTTTTGCTCGGTCAGCGAGCTTTTGATCGATTTTGCCATACTATCCTCCTATCCGGATGTTTTTTCCATGGGTTGTCCGCAGCAGACAAGATCTCCTCCTCCCACTTTTGTTACAGTAACCTCGTTTCCACATACATTGCATTTGTATTGTTCCCCGACGTTCTTAACTGCCATTTCATACCTCCAGTTTATGGTTTACTGCAATAACGTTTGCGGCAGGGTCCTATACTGGGATTATACTATGAAACAGTTGACTTTGTAAGGCCAAATGGTAAAATGAATGTATATTTTCCTGTTTTGTAAGGTCGGTTAAACAGAAAAAGGAGGTATTTTATGGGGTGCGGTACATGTAAGCCGAAAAAAGCCAAAAAAAAGGCGGCAAAGAAAAAAGCGGCAAAGAAAAAGTCAAAGAAATCGAAAAAATAATCAGCAGAAAAGCAGGGCTGACTGTTATGGTCAGCCCTTTTTTTATCCAAAGCAGGTATTGTTTAGTTTTGTCTTTTTTTTGTGGATATTTTCAAGGGGTAGTAAGCAGGGCAGAACCCTATTGAACCTGTTATCAGGAATATAACTGCCACTACGCCGAGAACGATTGCCGCGGTTCCTGTTATCTGGTCTGTTAAGTAAAGAACAATTATCACAAAAGACAGAATCGTCCTTATGATGCGGTCTGCTGAACCCATATTCTGTTTCATCAGAACCTCCTTTGTAAAAGAGACCTTTTAAAAAACGATTAATTAATATAACAATGCCGTAGATAATGCCAATACAGACAAGACATGCAATTACAATTTTAGAAACTTCATTTTCTTTATAAAAGTGTATTTCGATATTCAGATATTGTCAAGACTGCCGGCTTTGTTGTACCCTTGATTAATAATAAATAAGGAGCTGGAAACATGGCGAACAAAAGGATTTTCCATTCAGACAGTTTAGCAGCTCCAAAGGGGCCTTACTCTCAGGGTGTTATTCACAATGGATTATTATTTGTCTCCGGTCAGATACCTCTTGACCCTGAAACAGGGACATTGATAAGAGGCTCTATTGAGGATGAAGCACATACCGTGCTTAAGAATCTGAAGGCCATTGTTGAGGAGGCTGGCGCTGATTTACGGGATGTGCTCAAGGTCACCTGCTATCTTGCTGATATGGATGATTTACAGAGATTCAACAGTGTGTATGAAGGGTACTTTGAAGAAGATCCGCCGGCAAGGGCTGCTATTCAGGCGGCGAGACTGCCTCTGGATGTTCAGATCGAAATGGACGCGATAGTTGCACTTCCTGACCGGACTCTGTCCGGTTCCTAAAAGGCATTGAATACAGTTCATTCTCGATTTAAGTAGGTGAAATGATGAAAAAAATAGCCATAACAATGGGAGAGCCCCGTGGCATCGGGCCTGAGATAATTGTCAAGGCACTGTTCTGTTCTGAGATAAGGAACTGCTGTAATCCTGTAGTGATCGGCGATTCAGAAGTGATGAAAAAAGCAGTTGAGCTAACTTGCCTGCCTGTTAAGGTTGCTGCGATATCCAGCCTATCAGGTTCAAAACCGGCGGCCGGCAGGATAGAAGTGCTTAATGTCAGGTCTCATTTGCCGGCAAAAGGCATTTCACCTGAAGAGTCGGGCAGGGCGGTTGTTAAATATCTGAGAAAGGCTGTATCACTTGCCAATAAAAAGGAAGTACAGGCAATAGTTACCGCTCCAATATCTAAGGAAGCCCTTAAAATGGCCGGCTATAAATGGCCGGGGCATACTGAGCTTCTGGCTGATCTTACAAAAACAAAAGAGGTTGCCATGATGTTTATAAGCGAGAAGCTGAAAGTCATTCTGGCCACCATTCATGTCCCTTTAAAAGATGTCCCGGCAATGATCAGGCATGACCTGGTCTATAATAAGATCGGGCTTGCGACAAAAGGAGCTGAGATGCTCGGCATTGACAGTCCGCGTATCGCTGTTGCCGGCCTTAATCCCCACGCTGGAGAGTCCGGGATCTTCGGCAGAGAGGAATTGAAAGCGATAATACCGGCAATTGAAACAGCAGAGGAAAACGGCACGGAAGTTTCAGGGCCTTATCCGCCTGACGTGGTTTTTCACAGGGCGCTTAAAGGAGATTTTGACATAGTAGTATGTATGTATCATGACCAGGGACTTATACCGTTTAAGATGATCGCCTTTGAAACCGGAGTTAACATGACCGTCGGACTGCCTGTGGTCAGGACGTCACCTGCTCATGGAACAGCATTTGATATAGCCTGGAAGAACGCGGCAAATCCGTCAAGCATGATCGAGGCAATAAAACTGGCATCGAAATTGGAAATTAAGAAATTGACAATCGACAATTGACAGAAAAGACTGTCTCGGACATTCTATAATCGACAAATCATTAATATTTTGTTTTATTTTTATTTGTACAGCGTTATTTGGTCAATTCCTCTGAGTTTATTTTAAAAGGTGTCGTATAGCATTTCTTCAACAGCCTTTTCTGTCAATATGTATCAGTCGGGTGTTACAATTAACTTTAGAAGGAAAATTGCTTTGCAATTTAAACGGTCTTTAAAATGAAAATAATTCTCGCGACAAGAAACAGGAAAAAAGTAGAAGAGATCAGGATGATATTGGCGGGCGGGCAGCAGGAGTTCAGCATCCTGACTCTTGATAATTTTCCAGAATGCCCTGAGGTTGAGGAAGACGGCA